>Ga0325411_1007828_pt1 | contig 11631 bp, 7 predicted proteins | sample PopdelMetagenome_13_FD_206181 | JGI IMG/M metagenome (GOLD analysis project Ga0325411, IMG submission 206181) | Populus deltoides microbial communities from Bellville, Georgia, United States - Xylem-PdIQD-R4 | ecosystem: Host-associated > Plants > Phyllosphere > Stem > Wood/Secondary xylem...
TGTCTTTTTAAGTTGTGTAAACTTATTAATAAATTTCAGAATTTATTGTTTATTGCTTCGATGATATTGAAATGAGTAAGAGTACCTTATGTGCAACGCTATACCTCTATTAGTTAGGATAATGTTTAAACGAATAAGGGTGACTTGCATGTGTTGTTATGTATCGAATTAATTATGTTATTATGGTCGTAGTGTCGATAACTAAGTTGTGTGTGAATGATACTTAGCAACAGTTATTATAATGCATATGATGTTAAAAAAAAAAAAGAAAAAAAGAAAAAAAAGAAGAAGAAGAAAAAAAAGAAAGAAAGGGAATCGGCATGGTTACTCCTGGTTCAGTGAAAAAGATAAGTTTATTAACTATTCCGGTTCAAGAATAGTTAATGATATCAATGGGTCACATTGGTATCGGCAACCATTTCTGGTGTGATTAGCTACTCCAGGTAAGGAGGCTAATAATGTCAAGAGTTATTGACATCGACAACTTTGATGGTAAATCAGATATGAATAAGATTTAATACTCTAGATATGAATAGTTAATGATACTAATCGGTTGTGTTAATATCAGTACATGAATGTAAGTGATTAGTCTAGTCCAATATTAAAAGACTCATGATACTAATGAGATTTATTAGTGTCGACAATTACTTTCTAGAAAATAAAAGGGAAAATATTGAATGGTTATTCCAAAGGAATGAGATAAGCTAATGATACTAAAAGATAAATGTCTGGGTATAATTGAGAATTGATTTATAAGGAGATGGTGTTCGAAAATCGTTGAATTGTGTTGAGATTTCCAAGATTAAATTATTCTCAGCAAATGGGAAAGGATATTAGATGGATATTGGTAATAGATTGAAAATGCTTGTAAAAGAGGTTTATACCTAATTTTTATGTCTCAAAAGAAATTCTATGAAGGTTATTGTCTATCATTGTTATTGTTTGTTACTACTTTTTTATATTTATGTGTACACGTTAATTTCTATTTTCAGGTCCATCAGGGTCGCGTCCGGAATGATATTGATTTAATTACCTTTTGCTTTTGACCATGTATTTATTTGTAAATTAAGAGTCTTATCTCCTAAAACTTGAAATGTAATATTAATTTATAAATTTGAATGTATGAATTTAATCTAATGTTTGTAACTTTAAGTACCTATTTAACCATGCATGTTTAGAGTTGGAAATCGAATCTTTAACTTGAATTACATTATATGACGTTATTGAATAACATGTGTTGTGTTGATGATGTTGAGTTGGGTTGAGATCCAGGATGATTGGATCAGGATGTGAATTAAAATTGGAAGTGTAATACGGTTTTGTCGATAACTTGGGACCTCCTAGTATATAGGAGACTCTGCCGAAATTTTGATAGAAATTTGGTGGAACCGGTATATATTAAAAAAAAAATACCTAAAAATTTCCAATGTATCGCGAAAAAGGATGTGGGAAATCGGGGTTGTTACACTTTATTCCACTAAAAGATTGAACAAACTGACAGGCTAATTGATATGGTGACTTAGAAGGAAAATGAGTTGCGAATGAAAGCCTTCATGATTGGCAACAACATTTATAAGTGCGAAGAGTATTTGAATGAAGTTTTAGCTTTTATCAAGAATGTATCCAATAGAGGAGTGACATTTGAGTAAAGACATAAGAAAACTCTTTGTATGTACTACTTGCCTTTGATGAATGAAAAGAGCTCAAACCCATTTTTTATGGTACTTTCTAATGTGCATGAGATTCAATCAGTTTAAAGACTCGAGGAAAACCTCTACAAATATATCAGACTATGGATTCTTCCCATACTTAACAAGGAAGTCATAGTTTAGCTCTTTAAATAAGTTAATTCATACTTAATGTACATGTACATACATTTGCATTCATAAGTAAACATGCATTCATTTTTAATGACACAAATACATACCCAAATTGAAATATAGGTCTGTAAAAAGCTCCAATCTATAAAATCTATAACATTTGACTTCGATTGAGAAATATAAAAGATGAAGAACGCGATCACCATAATGCTTATTTCCAAGAAGAATTGAATTCTCTAAAGGTTAGCATGGTTTACATCGCTAGCGTACTCGAGCAAGCACTTAAAAATGCCTCTGGTGAAGGCCCTTCCAATCAACCTGCCACCTTTGTTCAAACTCAAACAACAACTCAACTCGAAGAAATGGTAGGTGAATAAAGTCACGATCCCCAATATAATTTAGCATTTGTATATAGTCGACAACACCGACATCAGCCCTTACAGTTGTAGATACATTCTCCAATGAATCTCACAAGACAAAATCATCTAATGATATCAATCAAGATAAGATGACAGCATTAGAGGCCAAAATAAAGGCTATTAAAGGAGTAGATTTGTATGATCCAATACAGGCCGTAGAAATATGTCTAATCCCAAACGTAGTTATACCAAAGAAGTTTTGTGTTCCTAAGTTCATCAAATACACTGAAACTTTATATTCCTAAGTTTATCCAATACACTGGAACCCAATACCTTATCACCCAACTCAAATCCTATTGTAACAAAATGGTAGAAGTTGTACACGATAAAAAACTACTAATGTATTTCTTTCAGGATCGTTTGACTGGGGCAGCGTTAAGCTGGTATATGAGACTAGACAACATAAAGATTCAAAGATAAAAAGATATGGTGGATACTTTCATTAAGCAATATAAGTACAACATGGATATTGCTCTTGATCAAACTAGTTATTCATATCTAGAAAAAAGTGATTAAAAAAACATAAGAGAGTATGCTCAAAGATACAGAGATTTGGTTGTACAAGTGCATCCTCCACTTTTAGATAAAGAGATGGTTACCTTATTCGAAAATACATTCAATGTGTCATACTATGAGCATGTAATGGGCAGTTCAGCATAACAATTCAGTAATGATGTGGCAGTAGTCGAGCATGTAGAGCAAAGGATAAGGAGTGGTAGAATTTTTATGCCCGCTGAGAAGAAAGGCTTTGAAGGGAAGCAGAATGAGATTAATAAGGTCAAAAGTTGTTACAGAAGTAAGAAAAACCAATTCCAAAACTACAACACTCCATCCCCTTTATCCTAAATTGTCAACATCAACTTTAACTCTTCATTTCCTACTAGAAAATTTGAGCCTCAAAATAACTAAGCCAAAAACCAAGCTGAAAATTTTCCAAAGAAAAATTACCAAAGAGTCTAAGAACAATTATTCCCATTACCACTACCTTTAAACAAGATGTACCAAAAGCTATTGAACATCGGACATGTAGCTCTAGTACCACTCAAACCTCTACAACCACCTTATCCTAGCTGGTACAAGTCACACCTCATGATGGATATATTTTACAAAAACAAAACAATATGTCGAATGCAATTTACTGCATATAAGTAGCCCAAATTAATCTTGTCAAAACCTATGGTGGCACATAAGGGAAATTATAGTGCCATACCTTATAACTATAGGTACTCCTTCCAGAGCGCACATCCAACACCTGTCTTTCAATTGGAAGTTAGGGCATAACTCATAGTGGAAGATGTTTCACCCTAAAAAAACTTGAAAAACAAAAGGCCAAGGGTAAAGAAATGGTCGATCTGATGAAAGAAATAAATAAACATGTCACTAAAGAAGAAACCAATGAATTCTTGAAGCTCATGAAATAGAGTGAATAATTGTTGTTGAGCAGCTTAAGAAAACTCATGCTAGAATATCATTGTTATCATTAATTCTAAGCTTCGAGCCATATATGAAGGTCGTGCCAAAGGTGTTGAATGAGGTATATGTGCCTTAAGACATTAACCAAGAAACCATATATCATCTAGTGGGAAGAATCCAAGCCTCGAATTATATGTACTTCACTAATGATGAATTGGGTCCTGACGGTTCTAAACATAACAAACCATTGTACATTACAGTGTGATTTACAGACGTGTTGGTTGGGAAAGTACTAATCGACGATGGTTTTGCATGAAATGTGCCAAATAATTGGGACCTTGGAAGTGGAATTGTACGTGGAGCCATAAATGTTCCTGGTGACATTATAGGTGATAGACATTCATCCATCTTACAACATATTGTTGGGAAATTCATGGATCCATACGGCTGGAGCAGTAGCTTCCTCACTGTCACGGGGTGCTGCGATGTCGAAGCAATAATGAGGTTTTATCGTGCCTCCTGAGGAGGTGTGTGTGTGTGTGTTGTTAGGAAAGGATTTTGGATTTAATCATAAAATTATAATTAAGGTTCAAGAGTCGTCACCTAGTATTATGGTTACTAAAAACCTATTGTCTATGAGAGTCTGGGTAAGGGACTGATTGTGTAAGGAAAAGATGCATTCCTTACAGTACACCCTACCTAAGGTAAACTACATTGTTGTTTGATTGTTTTTCTAGAATGAGTTTCTATTCATTGGTCTTTCCTAAGGTTTAAGGCAAATCTCCTTTCGTGAGAGAGTCTCTACCTCATCAGGTTTAATCATAACCATTTTATAGTCTAAATTTTAGCATGGCATTTATTTTACATTTTGTGTAGTTTTACACACAACAGATATTAAAGTCTTCCCCTAGACTTTAAAAAAAAATGACTCGTAAAAGGGTTTTTGATATTTTGGCTATACCCTAATGGATAATCATGATCTGGTTACGATATCCATTTTGCATTTTAAAACAAGAAAAAGATGCAATTTTTTTTTTCCATGAAGATATGGTTGGAAAAATTTTAGGATTTGGTCGTATGTGTCGTAGCCTCGCAAGAGCTCGACGTCGCAGCGACCCTTCCCAGAGCGGGGAATTGATTTCGGGCTTTTTGTTTTGTGAAAAAGGGATCGAGTTGCCACCTAGTATTATGATCACTAGGAAACCTAACTGGTCTTTCAGAGATTCAAAGGCAAGGGACTGATTGCGTAAAGGGAAGATTTTAGCACCCCTAGTACGCCCTACCTAAGGTAAGTTGCTTGGTGTTTGGTTTACCTATAATTGCTATAGCGTTGATGTTCTCTAATCCCATCAATTTCCTAGGATAAGTCTGCTATGATGTACGAACTTGGGTTCAAAGTTTAAGGGAAAGAACCCTTAGCCAATATGGATCATACCTTTAGATATGTCTATAGAGTGCCAAAGAGAAACGGTGCAAATCTCTTGAAGTCTATGTTTGATTTGAAATAAATTTAGAATTTATGAATTTAGAGATAGCTAAGATAGAAATCTAAGGAGATTCAATGTGCTTAAAAGCTCATTTTTCCCTTAGTATTTCAATTATTCGCGACTCGTAAATCACAAAGAAGAGAAACAAGAAAGACTAAGTTAGAAATCTAAAGAAATTCAAGGTGCTTTAAAAGTCCATTTTTGCCTTAGTATTTTATATTTTCATGACTCATAAAATGTGGAATCAAAATTTGAAATGTCCCCAATTATAATTGAGGTTCCTTTCAAGGATGTGCAATTAAATTGTTCTAAACAAATTTTAGGCATAAATCTGCCCTTATGTTAAAAATAAACAAGTGGTATTCCTCTTAACAATATTTTGGACATTTACCTTTCATAGGTTTTTTTGCCCTTATATTATTAAGGGATAATGACTTCTCATTCCTAGAAAGATATTTTTTTATATTAACCACTTGAGGTTTTTTTTTATCCAAATATTAACAGTGAACAATGATGAATTATTCCCAATAATATTTTGAATATTAATTCTTCTGGGTTTCTTTATCCGAACATTCGTAGTGAATAATAACAAATTACTCCTAATAATATTTTGGATATTAACCCCCTTTGGGATTTATTTATCCAAACATTAATAATGAATAATAACAAATTATTCCTAATAATAATTTGGATATTTACCCCTTTGTGATTTCTTTATCCAAACATTAATAGTGAATAATAAAAAATTATTCCTAGTAATATTTTGGATATTTACTCCCTTTGGGATTTTTTTATCCAAACATTAATAGTGAATAAAGGTGAATTCTCAAAAATAAAATTTTTATATTTTTAGAATATTGACCAACACCTTTTGGAGTTTACAAACATGTTGTAAAATCCAAGATGCAAGAAAATAATTTGTGTTAAAGAAATCCATGTCAAAATATATTTTTTTTTGAAACCTCGAATATTCGCTTTTTTAATTAAAAAATCAAAATATATTAGGGTATTGGCCATATGCATCTAAAAAAAAAGAATTTTACATTTTTATCAAAAAAAAAACACAACTATGCCATTAAACCGAGTATCACGGTAACAAGAAAACAAACCGTACACGTATGTACCCCAGCATTCACAGGAAGCTTACAATGGTTCAACTCAAACCACCGAGCCCCAGCATACAAACTTAAACTTAAATCTTGAATACAAATCTACCTATTATTCTCAAAAGAAAAACACAAGCCCACATGCACCGAAAAAACAAAGTTCTGAAACTAACATCTATAACAGAAACAGTGACCCACCACCATCCTTTTTATCTTGAAACAAATGTCATGCTTGTTTCACACGACGGGAAAGAACACATATTAAATACTGGGACTAAAAAACAACAAGGTCCCTTGATTAAACGGCCCCTCCCTCATGTTTTTCATTCTTTCTTCTGCATTTAGAAGCCACTTATTCCTATGCAACGTTCAATTTGCAAAGAGACGATTAAAGCAATGAAAGGCAGTGATGATGAAAACCTTTACAACCCACGGTTTCTCACAGCAATAGAACTAGAAAACTAAACATAGCTTATCAACTCAAAGCCTAAGGACAGCATGACCCATCATCTTCGACAGGAGGGATTAAGTCATATACACATGGAAGCTAAACATTTGAAAACCGAACCTAATACAGACCACGTTGCTCGCCTCTCCTTTTTCTAATTTATGACGCTGCCATGGTTGGTTTTATACAAAAATAAAAGCCGAAAGAGCATGCCTTTATATCATGTATATCAAAGACACCAAAGAAAAAACAATAAATCAAATGGCCAGCTATCTCTCTTTCAAAGAAAGTAGGAAGGAAAGCACACTCCAAAGCCAGCCGAAACATCACCTCCTGAAGAGGACTTTCTCTCATTTTTCTCTCTAAATGAGTTGCCATATGAGTAACCAGCAGAAGGAAAAACAAACGCAGCTCTAATATGAATAATAATCTAAAGGCATGGGAGGTTTAGAGGGCAAGCATACAACTTTTTTGCTAAGATGGAAAACGAACGTCCCAAAACAGAAACAGAAAACAGATTTTGAAAAGAAACGAAAACCAAACAAACAGCTTTACAGATGTTAAAGAAAAAAAGAAAATCAAGACTCATACCTGCTGATCCTACACGTTTGAATGCAGAGAAACGAGATGCAACTGGTGGAAAAGCTTCTGCCTTTTTACCAATAATGACCCGAAGCAAGCCTTCCTCTTTTTCTGCCGTTGGGAGCTTTTCAAAAACCTCTTAGGGTCTTTGCAAAGCCCGGTTCAACAAAGTGGGATAGACTCAAGATAATCTCCTCCCGTTCTCAATGATTTTCGGCTTCTTTAACCTCAGCCTTATGCTAACTCTCTCCTTTTCTTTTCTTCGCCTCCTCTTTTCTCTCTGTATTTAAACTCTCTGTCTCCCTCCCCCCTTTTTCTTTTTCTTTTTTCTTTCTCTTCACAGCTTATGTATATAGTCAAGCCAAACTTGGAGGCCCCTCTCATGCCTCCTTATCCCAGCCGTGTGTATTAGAGATGAAATCCCAGCCTTTTGATGGTGTGAGGCTCCCTCTGTGTCCTCTTCCCCTAGCTGGCACTGGAGGTACAAAGCCTTTCCCTCTTGTAGCTGCCATCCTAGCATGAAAAGGGGGACTGTTTTGTGCAGTGCAAGGACGAGAGAAATGCCAAAAACAGAAAATGGCAAGAAACAGCTGCAGAGGAGGGAAAAGGTTGCAAACGGGGGTACAGTACCATGCTTTTTAATTCAAAATGGGGTTGTTTTCATACGGCACCATCTAGCTAAAGAAGAGAATTAATGCAACAAAGGAAAAGACGGTGTCGTTTGTTGTTAGAAAATAAGCAGAAACACGACCTATTGTGGCAGAATTTCTGTCATTTGCTGGTCCTTTCCCTGCTTTTTTCTATTTCTTCAAAACCCAGCCAAGTTTCTTCCAATTTATATCAGCAATTGCCTCCCTTATTTCAGTCTTTTTTCCAATTCAGTCCTGCAGACTTGGGGGGCAAAATCCTTCATGCGGCAGAGAATTTTTGCGGCAGAATTTTTGTTTTTTTATTAGATATTCAAACGTGAATATCTTGAGCTTCTGGTATCGAAATTAAGTGATTCTAAAACCCAAATTTATCTACACATGTAGAACTACAACTTTCATGAAGGATTCGAGTTGAGATAAAATCATGTTACAGAACAGAATCGGGCCATAATCTGGTTAGTCAAAATGATCTCCTGATCTAATTCAGGAAACTGACGATGCCAAGCATCCTACTTTGACTGAGAGTCTGCCATAAGAATAGCGAGCCCTAGGACCTAATAAAAGTGTAGGTCAATTCTTTAACATGTCATGAGTGACAGAATATAGCTGGGATGGTCGGATATTGCACGAAACCAGATCAGAATCAAAGCCTAAGTTGGAACAAAAATTTGCGACAACAGCAGAACCAGTTTTTTTTAGTGCAACTTCTAAAGGATTTATCCAACCTTAGAGACCAGATAACAAAGGGATGGATTTAGCATTTTAAAGACTCATAATTAGCCTAAGAATCCTGACAATTTCGGCAGCAAAGGGGAAGGATAAAGAGAGTAGATGCCAGCTGAAACAGGGTTCGAAAAACATTTCTTTCTTCTTTGCTTTTGTCAATTTCCAGCAATTTAGAACTAAAACTCCTGCCTTCGATTCAAAGGGGATATACACCATCTCCATTAGCACGTAGGGCCCAAAAATGAGTAACAACAGTATGAAACAAAATATTTTTTTAAAGGGAAATTAATTTAAAAGTTTTGGGATTTTTTTTAAAATATTTTGGAGAAAGCTGAATATTTTAATATTGGTTTTGTATCTTATAATGTAAAAATACAACCCAATATTAAACCAAATTGGTAGAAAAACATGCAAGAAAATCACAAATGTTTTTTAAAGGATTTTTTATTTTTTTTATTTTGTTTTATCTTTATGTGTGTGTGTGTGTGGGGGGGGCTGGGTTGACCTATCTAACTGGGCCAAGCCCAGGAAAGTTAGGTTGGGCCGATCTCGGCCCAACATATCTCTTTTTTTTGCCGAGCCCGGCTCAACTATTTTGGCTGGGCTAGAATTGGCCCTACCTAAACTGCACTAGAACATTAGAAATGTGTGGGGAAGAAAGAAAAGAAAAGGAAGGGGAAGTGGAGCGAACCATTTGGCATGGTGGCTATGGCTAGCTAGCATAGGAGGACGATGTAAGGTCGGCGGTGGAAACGATGTAGGTTGGCTACGAACGAGAGGGAGGAAACTCTGGCGTTTGTTGCTAGAAGAGAAAAGGGAAGAAACGTTCAGCGGCGGGGCAGCAACTTGTGCTAGTTGTTGGAGGAGCTAAGGGTGAGTCAGTATAGGATATTCCCAACTGTTGGTGGAGGAGAAAGGTTTTTGTGGGGTCTTCAGGACTGAAGATACGTTGGAGAGAGAAGAGTTGGCTGGAAATTTGGGAATGACTGGTTTTTTTCCAGAATTTTGACCTGATTTTCTTCATGTTCAGGCTATGAAATCCACCTCTATTTATAGGGGATGAAAGAGTGTAATCTTGTCTTCACTGAAGAAAATTTTTGGTCCTTGATTCGACTAAAAAATGATCTCAACCGTTGGTTCAAAGTAGGCACCATTAACAGTTCAAGGCTACCTAAGTTGGCCTCTTTAGGTCGGCGTTGTAGCCATTGTGGTGTTAATCAGCCTGAACGGACCATACCAGAGTGTAGATGGATGTCATGTGATCATTTACGTGCAAGGTTTGTCAAATTTGGTGAAGGTTAGATGCATTAAATGCACAAATTAGCCTCTTTGAGCGATCATTTCAGAGAAAATTAAAGAAGAAGATGAACAGTAACCAAAACGACGTCGTTTTGGTAAAGTGCAGTTTGGTCCTTTGATTTCTGATGTATCTCATATACACCCCCAATTGGCTTCAAACTTTAAATATTATGCAATTTTCCCCTTTAAAACGTAAATTTCAACCCCGGATTGGCGCAAAGTTTTCACTTCGATCCTTGGTTTCAGATTTATGCAATTTGACCCTTAATTGACCATTAAACTTTTCATTTCTTCAATTTCACCCTCAATTTCAATCAATTAAGCCCCTATAGTTCGGTGCCTTTTGCAAAATGATTCTTTAATGTGAAAATTTCAGCTTGACCCCAAAACTTTAATGTTCTTGCGATTTGACCCCTGATTTCAATCAATTGACTTGGTAAAAAATAAATTTGGTCTCTTAAAATTTCAATCTTCTTAATTAAGCCCAAATTGGGCTTCCAAACTTAATTTTTCACCAATTAAGCTCCTAATAATTAATTTGACTCATTTAAAGTATAATTAAGTCCTTGCACATAATTAAATCCTTCAATTAGACCCAAATTAATTCTTAAACATAATTAAACTTCAATTTGGCCCATGATTAAATCAAATTAGCCTATTAAAAATTTAATTATGTCCTTGGACTTAATTTTTATACCGATTCTTCCAATAGTTATTTAATTTGACCTTGAATCACTTTGTTTCTCTATTTATTAGGCATAATGGGTTACAATTAGGCCTCGAATTTTCTCCAAAATTGAGCTTGTATTTTTTTAAACCCTCATTGACCTATTTTCTTCATGTTGCCAGCTTTTATTTTGAAAAAAAATAAATTTTGGGAATAACCCATAAATGGGTTATGATAGTTGTCTCCCTCTTTACAATGCTTTTAATAGAAAGTCTCGTAATAGACTTTAAATAGTAAGTTTTGTAAAGAAGAAAAAGAAAGACAGGTAACAAATTCACCATATCAAGAAATAATGAATCCTTCTAAAAATATTTGAAGTGATGGCTAGAAAACACACTCAGAGAAAAAATAGAAAGGTTTTTCTAGTAAAATTCAAAAGTTTTTGAAATGGCCAAATTGTTATGGGTGACCTGCCCATGGAAAAATTTAAAGGAGTTCTGAAGGTGATCTCATTGTAATGGGTAACCTGCTCAGGTGATCATTGCCCTTTGATACATGGCACCAACATTTTTTAATCTGAATTACATCACTTCATAACAAAAAGTTCCCCATGGTATGACAAAAATAGTTTTCTCTTAATGTTCTTCTGCCATTCTGATCTGATTATTACCTAAGAACCCATCCATGAATAAATACGTGACACTTTTCATAGTATTATCATTCAAGATATCTATGCGAGGTAGAGGAAAGTCATTCTTTTTACCATAGTCTCGTAACGAGCATATGGTTCTCTATACGCAAACTAACACAGGTATTTCTCTATGAATCCTTTTTTGTAGAAGATACATCATTACAACATATAGATCAAGAAACTTTTTAATCTCACATCTCTTAAATGGACATCTATACCGTCACCATTAATATTTTTCAAATTAGATAATGCATAATTAATAAAATCATCAACCCCATTACAATAATCCATCATGTGCAACCTTTCAGATGAATCTCGATACA
>Ga0325411_1007833_pt1 | contig 11627 bp, 10 predicted proteins | sample PopdelMetagenome_13_FD_206181 | JGI IMG/M metagenome (GOLD analysis project Ga0325411, IMG submission 206181) | Populus deltoides microbial communities from Bellville, Georgia, United States - Xylem-PdIQD-R4 | ecosystem: Host-associated > Plants > Phyllosphere > Stem > Wood/Secondary xylem...
GAGAGCTTCCTTGTGGGTTCTCTATTCTCGATATTGTCTTAGTCAATTTTTGGAGACCTTGCTTTTCAGTTCAGCAACCAGGATTTCGTCAACTTCCGTTCTGTTTTTGGGTTCTATTCTTGTTTTAGTGGTTTTTGGATTTCTGCATTTTTTTCTCTAGTTTAGTTAGGTTGTTTCAGCTCATATTTTTTTTGGTTTGGGAATCACTTTTTAGCGCCATCTGTTCAGCATTCTAGTGAGTTACTTCCTTTTGGCACCTCTGTTGTTATTCTCGCGTGTGATTATTTTCCTCCACTGCATCATCATATCATACGATAAAGTTGACTCGTTTCATATTCGGTTTACTGGTAAAAACAATTCTGCTTGGAAGTTTCAATTTAAATTATTTGTTAAAGGCAAAGAATTATGGGGTTATATTGATGGGAGTACTCCCGCATCTCAAAAGGTTGAGGCTTTGTCTAAATGGGAAATCAAGGATGCTCGGGTTATGACTTAGATTCTTAGCTTAGTTGAGCCTCACTTTATTCTCAATCTGAGGCCTTATACAACTGCCGCCACCATATAGAATTATCTTAATCAAGTTTACAATCAAGATAACACGGCTCGACGTTTTCAATTAGAGTATGAGATGGCTACTTTTACACAGGGAAGTCTCTCCATTGAGGAATATTTTTCTGGTTTTCAAAATCTTTGGGCTGATTATTCATACATTGTTTATGCTAATGTTCCCGTTGCAGCTTTATCTGCTGTTCAAGTAGTGCATGACACAAGCAAGAGAGATCAATTCTTGATGAAGCTTCGTTCTGATTTTGAAACTACACGTTTTAATCTGATGAATCGTCATCCTGTACCATCTCTAGATACCTGTTTGAGTGAACTCCTTCGTGAGGAGCATCATATTGTCACTCAGACTACCATGGAACATCAGGTTAATGTTAATGCACCTGTTGTTGTGGCTTATGCAGTATAGGGGAGGAATAAGGGTAGAGACATATGTGTTGTCTAGTGCTCTAGTTGTAAAGCTTTTGGTCATATTGCTCGGGATTGTCCTAAAAAGTTCTGTAACTACTACAAGAAACAAGGTCATATCATCTCTGCTTGTCCCATTCAACCTGAACAGAAGCAAGGTACTGCTTATCATGCCTCCACTAGTGCCTCTAGTTCTGCTGCATTGTGATGCAACCATATTATTCGATAGTTTCACCCACATTTAACTAGTGTTTTGCCTATATTTTATATATATAATGCCTTGATATTCTTTGTTTTATGTTTTGAAGGCACTTTTGGATGAAAGATGCAAAAAGGAGTAAATTGGAGATAATTGGCAGATTTGACCTTCAGTCGATGTTTTGTGCAGAGCGTGAGCTATAGAGGTTGAAATGAAGTGATTCTAGTGGAATTAAAAATCTAACATCCATAACTTTCTGGACATCTAAGGCAAGAAAATAAAATAAGAAAGAGCATGGAAATCGCAGCCTTTAAAGTTAAATCTCGCAATCTGCCAGTGTTGACCTTCGGCCATTCCAACTTGAATATCTAGAGCTACAGAAGTCCAATTGATGCAAACTCAATCTTCTTGGATTAATGACTCAAATTTATATAAACGCTCCAAATTTCAGCCAAAAACGATGTCATATGAGGGAGATATGATTTTTCAAAGATGACATCTGAATTCTGCCAGCAAACAGGTTTCGTGAAGAAACGAGTCCAAATTACGTTTCGAAGCATCTAAACCGATATCCAAGTTTTTATTTCAGCAATTTAGCTCCTCTAAGTCAAAGCTTGAAGATTTCATGCAAGGCTATTTCTCCTTTTTTAGGAAAATAGTTATTGAAGTACTTAAATGTAAACAGTCTACTTAATGGAGGACTATTTTGTAAAATAGAGACCTAGGGTTTCCTAAGATATAAAAAGAATGAGAGAAGAGAAGGGGGGCAGCCAGCCAAGAAGAGAAAAACGCCCCCTTCCTCTAAGAAACCCTAAATTATGCATTCTTCCTTCTTTTTGATTAGTTGTTCAACAAATATGCAAGGCTAAACACTTTTTCTTGGTTGCAAGGACACGGAAACCTTCGGATTTCAAGAACTGTGAGATTTATTTTACCTTTTGTTTTCAGTTTATATGATGAATATGTTTGTTCTCCTATGTTTATTTTTCCTATGATTGTTTATTTTAATTGCTAGAGCGGACTCTAAGTTATTATTGTAGACAATCTATTGCTAAGTTTGATATCAAAACTAGAGTTGTGGTAATGAACTTGTGAAGTAACTGAGTTTAATAATTATAGCGGATCTACGTTATTAATCTTAGGGAGAACATTCAATCAAATCAAACATAGACTGCGGATAGTTATGTTTTCTTGATTAATCAACTTATTTAGTTCTTAAGGCTGCCATTGAATTAAATTACTAGTGCAGACACTATGGTTGTTTGATGGTTAGGGTTAGTTATATGACGGATCCGTTAACTAACCAATGTTAAGAAGAGATAAATATTCAGAATATAAATTGATGTTTCGTTTCCATGATCAGTTCTGATTTCTGTAGGTGGATGTGTGCTTGCAGCCAAGGTTTATTCTCTTGATAATTTTTTAATTTTATTAAATTTTGTTTGATAATTTTCTGTTTTCTTTTGCTTTAGCCTAGATAACGTCCAAACCCCCCCAAATTGTATATCATCTAGCATAAAAATCTGACTTGAATCTTTCTCGTGAGATCGACCCCTTGCTTGTTCTATACTATCTTATGTGTTGTGTTTGAAGTTGGGGTAATTAATTTGTGCGATCGCGATATCGCAACACATTGCATGTTGCCTCGCCAATTGTTCCTATTCCTGCTCCTATAGCTTTAACGAACCCAAACACACTCACTCCTAAAATGGTACACCAGATGATCCTTTCTGCTTTTTCTGCTTTTGGGCTCTCAGGTAATCATAAATTTTCTTCTAAGCCATGGTATCTTGACTCTAGGGCCTCTAACCATATGACCAATTTGTTATTCCTCTTTTCAATGTTAAAAATTATGAGGGCAGTCTGAAAATTAACACTGCCTACGGTAACTCTCTACCTATCAGTGTTGTTGATGATCTTTCCTTTTCCTTAACTGATGTTTTTATGTCTCCTGACCTCTTTACAAATCTTATTTTAATTGGTCAATTAGTTGACAATAATTGTGATGTCCATTTCTCTCGTTCTAGTTGTGTTATGCATGATCAAGTGTCAGGAAAAATGATCGCGAAGGGGCCTAGAGTGGGCCAACTCTTTCCTCTTTACATTTCTCCTTCCACTATTATTCCTAGTTTCCCTTTATTTTCCTTTGCATGTAATATTGTTGGTTCTGGAAAAAAAAGATATGGCATAGACGTCTAGGCCACCCAAACTCTGATGTACTTCGTACTTTGATTAATTTTGGATTATTGAGAAATAAAGCATGTTTTTCTCTTGATCTTTTTTTTTATTGTACATCATGCAAACTTGGCAAAAGTAAAGTTCTACCTTTTCCTCGTCATACATCTCGTGCCTCACAATGTTTTGACATTATTTATAGTGATGTTTGGGGTATTGCACCCGTTGTTTCTCATGCGCATTACAAGTACTTTGTTACTTTCATTGATTACTTTAGTCATTTTACTTGGGTTTACTTCCTCCGGGCTAAGGTTGAAGTTTTCTTAGTCTTTAAGTGCTTTCTTGCACTTCTTGAGACTTAATTTTCTGCTTACATCAAAGTCTTGCGCTTTGATTCTGGCAGTGAATACATGTCTAATGAGTTTCATGCCTTTCTTCGAAGCAAAGGGATCATCTCTTAGTGTTCTTGTCTTTCTACACCACAGCAACACGGTGTTGCTAAAAGGAAAAATCATCACCTTCTTGATGTGGTACGAACTCTTTTACTTGAATCTTCTGTTCCTCCTCGTTTTTGGTGTGAAACACTTTCTATTTCAGCTCATTTGATCAATCGCTTAACCTCTCCTACGTTAAATCATGTTTCTCCTTTCTTTAAGTTGTTTGGTCATTCTCCTTTATATTATGATCTTCGTACATTAGGTTGTGTTTGTTTTTTGCGTTTCTCTGCTCATGAATGACATAAACTTATTGCTCAGCCTGTTAAGTGTGCTTTTCTTGGTTATGTTATCCCTCAAAAGGGTTATGTTTGTTATGATCCATATGCTCGTCGTATACGAGTTTCTCGGAATGTGATTTTTTTTAAAAAAATCAATATTTCTTTCCATCTCATGTTGAGCAGCCATTTGCATCTTTATCTCTTCTGCCTAGCTTTTTCGATTCCACAACAATTATAGAAAGATTCAAATCTGGTTTTATTTATGAAAGACGTAATCGACATAAGTCTGGTTCCACTTCCCCCGTGCTCCCTTCCAATCTTGACCTGATGCCTGATCCTGCTTCTACTTCCACCACCCTTTGTCGGTCCACTCGTCCTTCTCGACCCCCTTATTGGTATGGTTTCTTCTCTCTTGTCTCTCTTGTTGCTACTTTATCCACTATTTTCATTCCATCTTGCTACAAACAAGTCATGGAACATAAGTGTTGGCAACATGCAATGCAAATAAAACTTCAAGCACTTGAGGAGAATCACACTTGGGATATTGTTCATTGTCCTCATACAGTAAAACCTATTGGGAGTAAATGGGTATTTTCTATAAAACTTCGTTCTGATGGCTCTTTGGACCGACACAAAGCTCACCTCGTAGCTATGGGTAATAAGCATGAATATGGGGTTGATTATGAGGAGACCTTTGCTCCTGTTGCTAAGATGACCACAGTTCGAACCATTTTAGCTATTGCCGCTTCACAGTTGTGGCAAGTACATCAAATGGATGTGAAGAATGCCTTTCTTCATGGTGATTTACGAGAAGCAATTTACATGAAGCTTCCCTCTGGTATGACTACTTCTTCTTTTCATGATGTTTGTAAACTAAAGCGTTCTCTATATGGGCTTAAACAGGCGCCCTAGGCTTGGTTTGAGAAGTTTCGCAATACAATTCTTGACTTAAATTTCACACAAAGTCAGTATGATTCTTCTCTCTTTTTTTGCACGTCTGCGTTGGGTATAGTCTTTCTCTTGGTTTATGTGGATGATATTATTATTACTGGCATTAACTGTGGTTTGATTACTAAGCTTCAACAACTGTTACATGCAACTTTCATATGAAAGATCTTGGTCAGCTCACACAATTCTTAGGATTGGAATTTCATCATCGGGCCAATGGTATATTTGTGAACCAACATAAGTATATTCAAGATCTTATTACTATGGCTGGTTTAGAGGACACTTATTCTGTTGATACTCCTATGGAGGTAAATGTCAAATATAGGAAAGATGAAGGGGACCTTCTAGATGATCCTACTCTCTATCAGCGCCTGGTTGGAAGTCTTATCTACTTGACCACTACTCAACCTGATATCTCCTATGTTGTTAATCAGGTTAGTCAGTTTATGTCTTCACCTCGGCATCTCTATCTTGCTGCAGTTCGACGCATCATCCACTATCTTCAAGGTTCACCTACTCGTGGGTTGTTCTTTCCTACCAACTCATCTCTTCAACTTGTTGCCTATAGTGATGCTGATTGGGCTGGGTGTCCAAATAAACGTCAATCTACTACGGGTTGGTGTATGTTTTTAGGTAATGCCTTAATTTCTTGGAGATGTAAGAAATAAGATCGTGTTTCTAAATCCTCTACCGAGGCTGAGTATCGTGCCATGTCTACTGCTTGTTCTAAAATAGTATGGCTACGCGGTCTCCTTGAGGAGCTTGGGTTTCCTCAGACTACTTCTACTCCTCTACATGCTAATAACACTAGTGCTATTCAGATTGCCACCAATCCTATTTTTCATGAACGTACCAAGCACATTAAGGTTGATTGTCATTCTATTCGAGACACCTTGGAAAGTCGAGTGATATCTCTTCCTCACATCTCTTCCGATCTCCAAGTTGCTGATATCTTCACCAAAGCTATGACTCGACAACGACATCAATTTCTTATTGGCAAATTATTGCTAGTTGACTTACCAGCATCAATTTGAGGGGGAGATGTTATTGTATATAACTTTAGGACTCTATTAATATTTATCTTTCCATGAATATAGGCTAAATATTAGGAATGAGTTGGATTCCATTTATAATACATACTTCTGTGTGTGTGTGTGTGAGAAGAGTGGAACTCAGGGGACACAGATTCCAACACAAAGTTCTCTATTTCTGCTTTCTCTAGGTTTTCTAAATATCTTAACAATTGAAACTTGATATTCAACAAAACAAGAAGGATAATTACAAAAAATACCTTCTATAGTTTAGTTTATTGTTCATTTTCAATCTAATATTTGAGAAATTATGGTTTGCCTTCATTGTCAATAAAAAAATCTAATTAGATAAAAAAAACATGTTTGCCCTCATATATAATAAATGTAAATCTGCATAATTTTTTCATAAATGTCATTTCTCTCTCCTAAAGGCGATTTCTCTCTGCATCTTTCTCTCTCTAAAAACACAGTACACCCACACAGAAGTGCTAATTCTAAAGCAAGATTTTCGCTTTTTTTTTATAATTAATCTCTTTGTACGAGTATCAGAGACGAAAACCTATTATATGTGTTATTTCTTGTTTTTGTTTAGTTGTTAGTAAGGAGGTACAATTTGCTTGAGATGGTTGTTTTTCTCATATATCATCTTTCTGTTGTTTAAAGTCAAGAAACAAATTGAGTGGTTGTGGTTTGAGGTCATTAATTGCTAAGCAACATGTGCTTTCTCGAGTTCTTATAAACCATTATGTTAGTATTAACATTTTAATTAGTTTTTTTTTACCATCTTTTCTCATATGTATAGATTTAGTTTTGGAGGAAATTTTGGAGAAAACGAGTTATCATGTGCTTAAAAATTATAAGGATCCAACCTCTACATCTCCTTATATGCTCCTTAAAATTAATTGCCTCCATAACAACACACTTAGACTTAATTTCATAGATGCCAACAAAGTAAAAATCAATATGCTAGAAAAGATCAATTTTAAAGTTGTTAATGAATTCTGTTTTTATTCTTGTTTTTGTTTTGTTGTGTTTTATTGGGTGGGTCTAAAATTATATTTTTTTAATGAATGAATTGTGTTATTTCCTTGTATACAATACTATTGTGAATTCTTTAGTTCCTTTCTTTCCAAATCCAATAGAAAAAAAAAACATTAATAATGCCTAAAAGTTGTTTGATAAAATGCTTAAAGGGAATTTATGTTCAAGAAATTATTGATGATATTATTGTAATTATAAATTATGGTTGTAATTTTGTTATTTTTATGCTCCAGTGGCTTCTTAGTCATTAAAATGAATATAATAGTAAATTTATAAATAATTATATAGTTTTTTGTTAATTTTTTTTAAGATGTTAAGTGTTATTGTGTGTATAAAGTTTAAGAAACAAACTTTAATTTTTCATATCTTAGATTAAAAGTGAAAAATAAATCAAAATATATAGGTTTTTTCTTGTAATTATTCCAAAAATATATATAAATGAGCCTTGAAAATTCATTTTCAAAACAAACTGTACATGATATCTATAATATACGTGAATTAAAATTAAATCTCATTGGTGATATATATGTGATCTTAAAATTTAATGCACAAAGCTAAGGTTGGTGTATTTCCAATATGTTACGATAAAAGAAAGTAAATTAACTCACGAAATCAACAAAAGCAACAAACCTAAGTCTTCTTTCCCCCATAATTTCAAATCCTAAAGTCCAATAAAATTATAATTAAGGAAATGATAACAAACGGTAGGATTAGGATTGGTAGCTATATATATAACACTTGCATTCTTTCTAACAATACGACATCGTTGCCTTCGGAACAGAACAGGACGTCGTTTAACCTTGTCCCCTTCGTAATAGGACGTCGTCTGCGGTGCGAGCGTATGTTATTTATTGCAGTCTCTCTCTACTCACTGGCTTCTGCTCTTCTCCGTTTGTGCGTATCAGAATTCAGAGCGCAAAACTTTGTTTAAAAAATTAGGTCAAAAGAAATTCAACATCAAGATGGCACGAAACGAAGAGAAAGCTCAGTCGATGCTCAATCGATTCATAACACTAAAAGCCGAAGAAAAAAAGAAACCTAAAGAGCGCCGTCCTTACCTAGCCTCCGAATGCCGTGACCTCGCCGAAGCCGACAGGTGGCGTCAGCAAATCATGCGCGAAATCGGCCGCAAAGTCGCCGAGATTCAAAACGAAGGTCTCGGCGAACACCGCCTCCGCGACTTAAACGACGAAATCAACAAGTTAATACGCGAGAAATCGCATTGGGAACGCCGTATTGTTGAGCTTGGCGGTCCTAATTATGCCAAACATTCTGCTAAAATGACGGATTTGGAAGGAAATATTATTGATGTGCCTAACCCTAGCGGGCGTGGGCCTGGCTATAGGTATTTTGGTGCGGCGAAGAAGTTGCCAGGTGTCAGGGAGTTGTTTGAAAAACCGCCGGAGCTGAGAAAGAGGCGGACGAGGTATGATATTTACAAGAGGATTGACGCGAGTTATTATGGGTATAGGGACGAGGAGGATGGGATATTGGAGAAGGTTGAAGGTCCTGCGGAGGAAGAGATGAGAATGCGTGCGGTGGAGGAGTGGAAGAGGATGGAGGCAATAAGGAAGGAAGCGAGGAAAGGTGCCAAGGAAGTGGTGAGTGTTGGAGCAGAGGTTTTGTTTGAGGAGGAGGAGGATGTGGTGGAGGAGGAGAGGAGGGAGGAGAGGGCGAGAGAGGATATTGAGAGGAAGGAAAAGGAGAGAGAGTTTGTTGTGCATGTTCCGTTGCCAGACGATAAGGAGATTGAGAGGATGGTTTTGGAGAAGAAGAAAATGGAGTTGTTGAGCAAGTATGCTAGTGATTCATTGATGGAGGAGCAGACTGAAGCTAAGGCTATGCTTAATATTCAGCACTAGATGGCTGATGGTATGTAATGTACGTTGGTTTAGAGCCTGTTTTTTGAATTATAATTACAGTGCTTGTGGTTTCATGTAGAATTTGTTTGACTTGTTAGCATTATGATTAGGCTGTTGCTTTGTGTTTAACAAAGCAAGTACTAATTTTTCTCCTTTACATTATTTTATTTTACAATGCTCAAAATATGTTTGCAGTAGAATGCTGATGTTCTCCTTTAATGTTTGCTAATGTGAAAGTTGTGTTCTGACTTTGTGGGAAATGTACATTGATTTTTGATTTTTCATATTCATTTTGTTTTCTTGCATCAACAACAGGTAATCTAGATTTGAGGTAGAGAACCTGTCTATGTATTCATCTTAAATGAATACCCTTGTCTCTTTCATATTTCACATGGTTTGTGGTTCCTTGGGCTTTTGCTGGAGCGTGACATTGTTACTGGATGTGGCGACTTATTATAAGCTGATTAGAGAATTCCCCATCATATAATGTGTTTTGAAGCTCTAGGAAAGTCAAGTTTATGGAGGGAGGGGGACAAAGTGGCGGGCTGCTGTTACTTTTAATTTCAGGAACTAGATATGCTGCAACATGATTAGATCTTTACTCTAGGATTTGTCTGGTATCTCAAATCCTGGTGAGGGTCCTTTCTGTGTTTATTCTTAGAAGTGAGATGAAAAATTTTCTTTCTTTTGATTTCCTTTGGGGAGATTTTGAGAGGAAGATGGCTATGCTTTGCTAAGTCATTACAGTATTTTGTATTTTTTTAAAGGAGAGCTGAGTGTTTGTTATTCTGAGTGGGGGTGTCTTTGGTTTGCTTTCATAATTATAATCCGCCTTCTGTTGTTCAATAACTGATTTTTATTGGTTCTGGGATCATGATCAGGTTGTTTGGAGAGGTATCTTGGGTTTTGGCTCTTTCAGGGACTGTAGTCCTAGTGGAATTGTTGTGTCCTTAATCCTGCAAGGGTTCAGTTCATACCCAGCAATTTTCTGTTGGAAGGGTCTGTGCTAGTTAGTAGCTATTATCATTCAGTGCATGGTGGCGGTTGTCTTTGCATATGATTATGCTGTATCTTGAGTGGAGATTTTGGACGAGTCTATGTCGTCCTTTCCCCCCCTTCTTCTTCAGGAGCTTTTATCCTCCATTAGTGTTCTTGTGGTCCTGAAGCTGGGTAGAGGAGTAGCTGCTTCTTGGCAAAGCAAGCATCTGTGTCTGTTAGTCAAGGATATATTGTTTGGTATTCTAGAAGTTGTTCTGTAGGTTATCTTGCTGCTGTTTGTTGCTGTCCTAATGTCCCCCCAATTCCCAGTGTTAGGCACATGGCTACAAGTTGCTGAGTTCAATGCTATAGATGAATCAGAACTGCATTATTGTGTTCTTGATGATTTTCTAGCTGTCTTCGTACGGACATGATGAATCTGTTGGGTCCCAATATGAAACATTTTGATGTAAATGCACAGGAAGTAAAGATGAAGGAATGGTGACCAAAAGTCATCTACTTTGTACAAGAGGAATCTTCCCAGGATAAGATGTTGTAAATCATTCCTTACATTATGAAAAAGAGCTCATCGTTTTCTTGAGGTCAGAAACCTACTCCTCTGCATTACATTTTCGTGCTGTCATAAATATTGTTAAAAATAAACCAAAACGGAAGGGTGATTTCCAAACGCTGAAATTTTATACTCGTAAGTAAAATTATTTCTTTGTACTTGGCTTTCACAGTGAAATTACTCTTTTTTACAGTGAAATTACTTTTTTTTATCCTCGACAAGAAATATCAATTGGCTTTTACGGTGAGATTATTGATTTATTCTGGGAAGCAAAAAATTTAAAACTAATATTAGGGTTTTTCTTTTTTAATCCTTTCATATTTTTTTTTTATAATCCTGTAGATTTATGATATATTATTTTTTCTAATTTGATTTTTATTATTCTAATTTGTTTTTTATCCTTTTATTCAATTAAGTTCTTTTAAATTTCACCATTCAATCGAAAATTTATAATTGTTTTTTAATTTATTTTTTATTTTAATTTTAATTTTAATTTTTTAATTGCTATTTTTAGTTTTGGATTTTTTTGTATAATTGAATTTTTTTTCCTATTTAATCCTTTAATATTCAAATGGTTGGAGATTATATTTCTTGATTTTTTCATGTATACTATCTAATGACATGGTTTACATGTTTGAAAAGTTATCATAGGTTGAAATTTGTTTTTTTACTTAGACTTTTTTAATTTTATTATTCGACATTGACTTTTATATATATATATATATATATATATATATATAGAAAAGGGCATCGTGTTTACTTCAATTTTTTTTTGTTAGGTTATAATGATCTCATGACTTAGGCTAACTTAAATTTGATCACCTTTTATTATATGTGTTGCATGTTTGTCATGCTAATTTGAGTTGATATTTATTTATTTTTTATTTATTTTTATTCAATTTTGTCATATCTTAATTAGTTAAAATTTGACAACATTGGTTTCCTTTCCTGTATTGGAAAAAGAGTAATTGATTTTTCGTCCTTCGGGACTGCATCATATAAACATTATTTAAAAAAAAAAACAAATATGAAATAATACGCCCCGGGCCTATGTCTAGTTTCAGCTAAAACAGAAAGTTCTGAAACAAGACTTGATTAATTGAGATTCATGTCCTTGTGCTGCTTACAGAGGCTTCAA
>Ga0325411_1007834_pt1 | contig 11627 bp, 2 predicted proteins | sample PopdelMetagenome_13_FD_206181 | JGI IMG/M metagenome (GOLD analysis project Ga0325411, IMG submission 206181) | Populus deltoides microbial communities from Bellville, Georgia, United States - Xylem-PdIQD-R4 | ecosystem: Host-associated > Plants > Phyllosphere > Stem > Wood/Secondary xylem...
TTTCTCACTCTCTCTCTATATATATATATATATATATATATATATATATATATATATATATATATATATATATAATGATTTTACGAGTTAATTCGCGAGTTTGACAACCTTGGTTAGGAGTTTAAAAGCCGTTTTGTTTTTATATTTCACAAGTATTTTTTTAAAAAAATTATTTTATTTTTATTTTTATTTTTATTTTATGTTTTTAAAATACTTTAATATGTTAATAATAAAAATATTATTTTAATATATTAAAAAAAACATTTTAAAAAACATCTAATGAAAGTGGACATATTTATCTGCTGTGGATATCATCATTCTTCTGTAATGCTACATCCACACGGTAATTGATGCCTATAATCTCGTGCCTCTTCTTCTAAATTATCTTATGTGTGTTTGTTAGTCATTCATTATTGATTGGCTGTATATTCAGTGCTTTACAGTGTGGAGGTGGACTCAGATTATATATCAATATAATAGTTTAATTTCTAGGATGAAGTATTATTTTCAATGAAAAAAAAAGTGCAGGTATTTTTAATGATTTTTTTACTATTAAAAAAAATCTTAACTGTAAATTAAAAAATATATACATGTATTTAATAAAATAGATCAAGAATTATATAAGCTAATAAATGATTATAAATTTCTTAATAAAATAGATCAAGAATTATATATGCTAATAAATGATAACAAATTTCTTAATTTCAACCAAAGATTGAATCGGAAAGTTAAGATAAAGATATTATTTTTTAGAAAAAAAATATTGAATATTTGTTTTATTTTGAAATTGGGTTCCTAAAGTTTTAATTAGTTTGAATCAATAAAATTAAATTTTATTTTCTCAAATTAAGCATTAGTTCAACGTCAAAACTTGTTTTTAACATTGTACAAGAGCCCCATGTAAAGCCAACTGAAACAAAAAAAAAAGGATTAAATTGAGAATAAAAAAAAAAGTAAAGTGACAGAAAAATAAAAAAAAAAGATGAAAAAGAAAACAATATAAGTAACTATACTATTGCAACCCACAATGGATTGTGTTTTTTTCCTTCTTATGTTGCATTTTCGTTGTCTTTTTAATATTTCATCCATCTCACATAGTCTTCTATGTTCATGATTTCAAACACTATTTCATGGTTATCCGAGCAACAATTTTATAAAACCAAACTACAATTATTAAATAGGAAGCAAAAAGACTTAATCAAGCCAAAAAAAAAAAGGGATGTGAATGAAAAAAACGACCTAATAGAAAACAAGAAGGATGTGAATGGGGAAAAAAAGTTTGAGGTGGTTCATTATTTATAATTCAAATACCACAGCGTCAATTTTGTTAAACCAAATTATAATTGTTAAATGGAAAGCAAAATGACTCAATAAAAAAAATAAAAATAAAGGAAAGGATGAGAATGAAAAAAAAATTGAGGTGGTTCATTGTGACAATGTTTCCATCTCAAATTTTTTAATTTTTTTGTTAAGCGTGTGTGAGTTTGCTGTATAAATAACATAACAAAAAACACAATATGGCTGACTGGTTTGGGCACCAAATTAAGGTTGCGGTGTCGACAGACTAGGGTTCAAATCCTAGTGTTGTCTATTTTTTTAGCAAAATCACAATTTGGTCGAGTGGTCTGGTCTTGAACCTTGTAAGTTAGGTATTGTTATAAAGTAATATAAATCATATCTTGGAACCTCCTCTAATATCTTAAGTTTTTGGGTTGAATTGGTTCTTTGACATGGTATCAGAGTCTTGATGATTAAATGGTCATGAGTTCGAATCTCGTCATCCTCAATTATTTAATAAAAATTAAATACAATGTAGTGTGAGCTTCTACAAGTTTCAAGCCTAAAAGGCTTTCCTTTAAGGAGGTGTGTTAGAGAATAATATCAAAAAGGTATATTTGTCTACTTGTGAATATTGTCTAGCTAGAGAAACAATAAGAAAACCATTTATAAAAGTTACTAGAGCTTAATTTCCATTGCAATTAATTTATTCTGATATTTGTGGTCCAATGAATGTGAGGTCAAGACATATGAGTGTCTATTTCATTACATTTATAGATAATTTTACTCAACATGATAATGTTTTTTTATATATATATCTCATAAATTAAATGCTTTAAGTTGCTTTATAAAATACATGAATCATTTTGAGAATCAATTAGACATGAAAATAAAAACTTTGAGAACCAATTAAAGACATGAGTATTTATATGATTAGTTTAGAGGATTATGTGATGAAAGAGGAATATAACAATAATTGACCATTTCTAAAATGCCATAATAAAATGGAGGTGTGGAAAAAAGAAATAAAACCTTGTTTGAAATGGATAGGTGAATGATGACATAAGCAAATTTTCCTATCACTTATTAGAGCGATGCATTATTAACTGCCATATATGTACTTAATCATGTATTCTCTAAGATAGTTACAACTATGTCATATGAATTACGGACAATACATAAACCTGACTTGAATACTTTGAAAGCTTGGAGTAATGTTGTTTATGCTCATGATTTTTCTTATAAATATGGAAAACTATGTTTAAGATGGAAGAAATGTCTTTATAAGATATTCTAAACACTCAAAAGAACTTGTGTTTATAAGTGAGCAAAAAAGTAGAAATATAATTGAATTTGAATAATGAGATGTCACATTCTAAGAGAATGATTTTCCTAGACAAAGAAAAGTAAGTCAAAACCTATCTCCTTATGAAACTCGAGTTTATAATGTTTTGGGTATGTTTAGGAGTGCCTTTTCTTCCATTTTTGGATGTTTTTTAAAATTACTTTTAGCTTGAAAAGCATTAAAGTCCTCTCTTTTTTTTATGGCCAAGCCATGCTCTTCAAAAATAAGAATTTTTGTTTGCTTCAAATTAATTTTTTAGGTGATTTTGGATCGTTTTGATGTGTTGATGTCAAAAATAAATTTTTAAAAATAAAAAAAATATTATTTTGATACATTTCCAAGCAAAAAAACACTTTGAAAAGTAACAGCTACCACAATGTCAAACACTACCTAAATTGATATTTTTTTTAGTGCTTTTTAATGGTTTTGAAGCACTAATATTAAAAATCAACAAAAAAAAATTATTTTAATGCATTTTCAAGTGAAAAGCTATTTTAAAAAGCCTTATGTACCACAATTTCAATCACACTTCTGCTATGCAAATACAAATAAGCTCACTTTCAAGTGAAAGCAATTTGAGAGATGATGAATTAGTTCCTACTGAAATTCATTTACTACTTATGGTGAATCCAAAGATGATTATTGGTCAAAGTGGGAGTAACATTTATATTCATTTATTAATGAATCAATCTCAATTATGATGAAGTAGTTATCACAGCATTCTCCATTATCGTTTTAAGATCGAAGAGGAAGCACGTAGTATTAGTCCACAAGATGAAGAGCAACCAACAGATATAAATGAAGCTTTTACATTCCTTGCTGAGGAAAAATGGATTAAAGCTATAGAAAAAGAGTTGGAATCTATGAAAACAAAGTCTGGAAATTTGTTGATTTAGCAAAAGAAAGCAAGGTTATTGAGAACAAATGGGTTCTTAGAATAAAGTAAAAGGCTTATGGTGGTATTGAAAAATACAATGCTCAATTAGTAGCTAAAGGATAAACACAATAGGAAGGAATTGACTATGACAAGACATTTTCACTTGTTATGAGATTTCTCTCAATTAGACTAATTCTAGCTATAGTAGCTAACTTGGATCTTGAATTACATCAAATTGATGTAAATGCTACTTTTTTAATGGAGAATTAGATAAATAAATCTATATGGACAACTTATAGGTTTCGACAAGAAAGGCCAAAAACACAAAGCATGTAGACTTTTGAAGTCAAATAATGGTCTAAAATAGTCTTCAAGAAAATGGTATATTCAATTTTATAATGCTATTTATGACTAATTATATAAGTTAAACATATAAACATGTTTGTGTTTAGTACATATGTTAAATATTGGAAGTATGTCAAAGAAATAAAAGAATGACTTTCTCATACAAGCAATCACCTTTACTATATTATGATAAATGGAGATAAAACAATTTTAAACTTGTTCAATAAGTAATAAAAGAGTATGCACAGTATATGAAGTGTCCTCTCAAAATAAAATATATAAAGAGGTCATTGAAATGTGTTATAACTTTGACCATAAATGATTAAATGATATATCATTTTATTTGTCTTATTGCCAGTTATGATTTCTGATGAATAAAAAATGAATGAATTGATAAGTGAACATAAAATTAGATATTGAATATGTCTGAACTATCATTTATATAGTATTATTAATAAATACATGAACTTCAAGGGAAATAAGATAATATCATATCATGTATTTTATACCACATGCGCATACTATGATCAATAAAAGTAATACAAACTAAGATCTCAATATAATATTGTGTGAAACCCTAAAAATTATTAGTAATCTTTACTTGTACCCTTATGACTCTCGTCTGTTTCTTAAGACTATAATTTGATGTTTGTTATCTTAGTATGTTTCCAAAAGATTATGAATAATTCAATCTACTGGGAAATTACTAGAAAAGTGAATTAAGTAGCAATTGAGGGAATTTTCAAAAGTGAAAGATCATTTTGGCATTATCACATCGACTTTTATTCATCTGCCAAGCAGTTATGTTTGTCTATGTAATAAGATATAATTATAAATATAAGAAGTATAACAAATGAGATCATGAGAGATAAAAAAAAATGATTATTGATCTATGATACTGCATATTACATCTACTCCACGTTTCATTATTCGAGAAGCTATATATTCCTAACATGTGAATAATAACTAAGCTCTCGAAGTATGCCTGGTCACATAACATATTTGTTAAGTATGAATATTGCATAATTAATAAGAGAGTTTGATTTTATCATGTGTGAATGAGAGATGAAGAAAAAAAATGGATTTAGGTCACCTATAATGAGCTAAAGCAATTCATGTGAATATTATTTATATTAATAAAATAATATAAAGGAAAAGGATGAAGACTTACATCATGAAAATATCTACCAAAAGTTAGTAATTCTTCACCCTTATAAAAATATATATTAATAGTAATAAACAACAATAAAAAAAGAACAAATAAAAAAATAAAGAGGAAAAAAGACTTTTAGAAGAAAACTCTCTATCAATCCCAAAAAGAATTATTTTTGCATACAAGGTACACTTTGACCGTGAATAACAATCATAATATATTATTGTTTAATGTGATTATTTTTAAGATTAGAGATGGTCTTACTATTTGTGAAATTATTTATGTTTTACCACCTATTTAAAAGGATTTTCATAAAACCATAAGCCATAAGCAAAAAGAGATGTCCTTGGATACACTCATTACTCATATTCATGTGAAAGAATAGGCTAGAGAAAAATATGCAATCACGATACATAAGAGTTATAGATAACCTACCATAAAGTAAATTTAATTTTTGAAAATAATTTGTCTAAAAACAATAACCTATAAATGTTCATTGGAAGCCTAAGAAGAGATATGTGGTAAATTTTGGTAGACCTTTAGAATATAACAATGAAAATAAGAACCAAGCATAAGACAACCAAAATTTAATGGATATTTTATTTATAGTAAGAGTGGACATATTGCTCAAGTTTGCAATTTGCAAAGATGTGAGCCTAAAGCTCAAGCTAATGTAATCAATTAGAAATATGGCAATGGTAATAAATATAATTATGGTTTAAAGTATTAATTTGTAGTGGGCTGATTTTGGAGCCAATTGGTAGTTCAAGGCTTATATGAATCACGTGGATATAAAGATTCAGAAACCCACCATCAAATGGATCCTTTTTTAAAAAAGCTAAATTCAGGCTTGTGATTGAGTTTGATACAACGATAATCTATACCAAAACACCAAGACTATAAATAACCAAACTCCACCCAATGTCTATAAAAAGACACGAACGAGAGGTATAGAAGACACCATAAAACTTGGTTAAGTCTTTGATAAGTCAAAGAAGTTCCATGGAAAACCAAGAGTCAAAGCAAACTCACACATACAAGTTTTATTTCTGAATAATCAATCCATCTCTTCTTAATTCTTTTTAAAACCTAAATGCAAGCTAAATAACCCTATTTATACTAGGTAAAATATCCTAAATAAAACTGGAAAAATAACAAAATAATTCTAAATAAAATAGAAAAATAATCTTAAATAAACTAGGAAATTAATTCAATTCTCGTACAATAGCTTTTGGACCTTATTGGAAATTTTAACCCAAAATAAAACAAGACCTTTGAAAGTTTTTGGTACAATTTTAGCATGATCTAATGGTTGGATTGAAATATATGCTTGTTAAAACTGTACATTAGAAAAAATAAGCACAAAACCAGCTTTAGTATTCTTGAATGATAAGAAACTTTTCCAATGAGAAAATCCACAAAACAAAAGGAAATATAAGTTGCTAACATAGAGACCCTTCCCAAAATAATTCCAATTGCTACCACCTATGCTTTCCTTATACAAAAGGATTCCTTGTTAAATAAGAAGTCTATAAATCATATGGAAACAAATAGCAAAACTCGTATAACAACTTTTAGCCTAACTTCAAACACATCATTCTCTCTCATCTAGATGAATTACTGTGCATACCATATATGGATGGAAAGATTGAGATGACTAATTTCTAACCCACCTAGAATCGTAACATAATTCCACCAATAGCTTCAGATAAAACCTAAACAGTACACGAAGGTCTCTGGTAGATTTTCAACTTGTTAACCTAAATATCCAAAATTAGTCCATTCAATTTCTCTCGTATCCTCATAGTTGTAAACCTTGTAATAGGTTCAATTGTTACTTCTAATGCATCTTTTAGTGATACTCACTAATTCACATAATTTTCTCTTTCCTCAAAAGAATTCGACCTTGAATCATCACCTTGTTTGGATGTTGACTCGCTTTTTGAAAGACATATTAACCTGATTTTATGATTTCGATCTTCCTTATTTATTTATTTTTTAATTATGAACAATCAAATTGAAACTTTTTTTATATATTGCCGCAAGTATAGATGGAATTACAACAATAATGAAATAACACAAAAATTAAAAGACAAAGGTATATAACTTAGTTTTAGAGCCTTACTTTAATACTAACTGATGCGAACCTCGTGGATATAAAGATCCAAGAATTCACAATCAAATCAACCATTCCTAGAAAAGCTAAATCCAAACTTATAATTGAGTTTGACCCAAAGATAACTTGTACTAAAATATCAAGACTATAAGTAACCAATCTTCACCCAACACGTTTAAAAAAAAAAAACATAAATGAGAACTATAAAAGACACCATTAAGATTGATTAATTTTTCAATAAGACAGAGTAGTTCCATAAAGAACCAAAAATAAAAGCAAACTCTCACACACTAGTTTTATTTTAAATAATTAATCTGTATCTTTTTAAAAAAAAAATAAAAAACCTAAATACAAGCTAAATAACCCTACTTATACTCGGTAAAATATTCTGAACAATGCTGAAAAAATAACAAAAGAGTTCTCAACAAAATAGGAAAAAGAATCTTAAATCAACTAGGAAATTAATGTAATTTTCGCATAGTGGCTATCAGACCTTATTATAAGGTCTTTCCAATATTCAATTGATTTTAAATTTTAACCCAATATAAAAAAACCCTCTAGAAATGCTTAGTAAAATCTCATCCTAATTCAATAGTCAGATTAAAAGTTATGTTTGTTATCATAAAATTGTATATTAGAAAAAATAAACCCAAAATTAGCTCTAATGTCCTTGAATGATAAGGAAACCTTGCCAAAGAGAAAATCCAAAAAATACAAGGAAACACAAGTTACTGATATGAAAACCATTACCAAAATAATCTCAATTGCTATCACCTATGTTTTTCTTATAGAAAAGGAATCCTTGCTAAATAAGAAGTCCATAAATCATAAGGAAACAAATAGCAAAACCATTATAACAACTTCTGAGTTGACTTCAAACATGTCGTTCTCTTTCATCTAGATGAATTATTAGGCATACCATATATGGATGAAAAGCTTGAGATGTCTAGTGTTCAAATCAAAATAGAATTACAATAAAATTAAATTTGTACATCCAGATATGGCTTAAATAGTACACAACAGTCTAATTTGGCATATTTGCAACTTGTTAACCCAAATATCTAGAATCAACCTAATCAATTTTTCTTGGGTCTTTTTAGTTTTGAACCATGTAATAGGCCCCGATTAGTATCTCAAATGGATCTTGTGATGATGCTCGTTGATTCATATCAAAAGCTCGCATTCCTTTTAAAGAGACACAACTAATTATACTTAGTGATTCACATATTACATAAGTGCTTGGTAGTCGAGAGTTTGAGTAAAAATTGACTTATGAAATAATATTAACTCTAAAATATTTTATACATACCATCCACGAGGAAGAATTTGATTTCAATTTTTTTTTCCTTGCAAGGTTGGCTTTAAATAGACTATAAAATCTAATTAATATGTGATAAAAAAAAAAGTATTCCTATTGGTACGGATTATGCTTATGATGACATATTCAGATTGAATATTTAAAATTGTAATGCATATGCTAATTTAGCTTAAATTCTCTCTTCCATTAATTTTTGGCATTCATGTTTACATTTATATGTAAGAATCATGAGTTGTTTAGGATTAGTTTTTATATTAAACAAGTATTTTGAAAAAATATGGAATATGTAACGAATCTATGATCACAAAACAATCCTCGTAGAAATGTTGAAAGAAATATTAAATTATTAGAGTTAATTCACATTGATAACTATAAACTTGAATAAATCCAAACTTCAAGGGAAAAAGGGTTTTTTTCATTTTTATCGTAACCTAATTTTTTACTCCCAAGTCTAGTATATTTTCAAAAAAATAAATAAAAAGCAAAAAATTCAAAACATGTGTTGTTGATGCATTTTGATCATTCGCACACTCATTTATGATTTTTGACTATTTTCTCTTGTTGATTTCTTCTCAAAAAATTAAAAAATATATTTTTGACGCATTCGCATTTTATAATTTTCAAAATCTTTTAGAAAAATCAAAATTCAAAAACATGTTTTGTTGCATTTCACTCATTAATGCGTTCATTTAATATTTCTTGATTACTTTTCTTATCAAATTGACATTGACATTGTTTTTTGAATAAAAAAACAAAGCATAAAAATTGAGAAAATAAAAAATAAAAATAGGGAGGAAAATAGACAAGGGGCTAAAGTATAAAACAAGAGGAATGAAGAATAACACCAAAAAACCCTAACTTCATCTCTTCCACCAAAAAAACCCTAGCCACCATAAGGAGAGATGGAGAGAAAAAGAAAGAAAAATAAAAAAGAAAAGATTAAAGAATAAAAACCCTCATCCTCTCCATTTGAAAACCTGGCCACCAAAAAGGCTAAAATTTAGGAAAAAAACACTAGCAAAACATACTCATTTTCTCTTCCGCTAATACCCAAAATAAAAACAAAAAACCCTAGCGACATCTCTATTTACCTCACCGAATTTAGGCCACTCACACCTCTCACCAACCACTACGAGCTCTTGCATGACATCCCTAGCAGCACAACAACCTATGATAGCCATAATTCAAAGAGAAATCAGGAGAGGAAGAATAAAAACAAAATAATAGTAAAGAAAAGAAAGACGACATGCAACTGAAACTTTCAGGTGTCAGATCTCTTTCAACCATTAGTTCTCCTTCAACCACCATCACTAGGAGGAAATTTAAAAGTTGTCATCATAATATAATCCACATTCACGACTTTGAAAGTCATCGTCATAAGTTTTTACAAAAAGTGTCGATCGACGATTCATAGTTATTACATAGTTGTACAAAATGCATATCATCTAATCATATTATTGCATGATTTATCCCAAAATACTTAGAATGGAGCTTTCTAAGCGTCATGACTATGAGACGTCCCTATTGCAAATCAAATTCAATGTAAGCATATAAACAATTCAATATAATATGATTGAAAAATTAACATATATTTGTAACCGTATTAACAATTTAAATAAATAGATTCTCATTATTAAATTCCTATTAATTTTGTCTTTTAACGTTTCACTTCACATCATCGTACGACCTTACGTCACATTATTTATTGGACCATAATCAACATCAATCATTAACATGCATTACTATCAGGAAACCCTTGTATGTAGGGTATCTTTCCATGAATGATTATACTCTTCTAACTATGATCAATTAGTGTGTGGTTCTTATACCTTAATCTCAAGTGTAATTTATACATTAATATTCTATTTAGCGTATCCATAATTACTCTCAAAAGCATATATCATTATCATTATAAATCAATATTAGTAACATTCAATCATTCTAGTCGTCCAACATGAATACTAATAGTCGAAGCTAACTTCACAATTCTCTTCCGGTTATCAAACAAAGATACCATTAGCCGAAGCTAATCTCGTTAATTAATCTTGGTTATCCAATATGAATACCATTAGCCGAAGCTAATCACACCAATTAATCTTGGTTATCCAATATGGATATCATTAGCCAAAGCTAATCATATTATTTAATCTCGGTTATCCTATATGGATATCATTAGCCAAAGCTAATCATATCAATTAATCTCAATTATCCCATATAGATATTATTAGCTTAAGCTAATCACATCAATTAATCTTGGTTATCCAACATGGATACCATTAGCCGAAACTAATCACATTATTTAATCCCAGTTAATCAATATGGATTGGTTCTTTCATGTTTTCCACTTAGTATTAGTCGATCTATTTCTCTTTCTTTTTTAACGAGGTTTTACATCTAAGCTCATGGTGGTCAAATATAATAACATCTTTTGTTATCACCTCTAGAAGTTCAATCCATTGAACTTTTCTAGTTTCTCACCGTGTATCAATAAAATTATACTTAAATTAAAACAATGTAAGGTGCTTATTTGTTGAAGCACTTAGAATATGATTCAACTAAAAACTTGTGGTGTCAAGAATCAATCATTTTTTTCTTAAGACTTTATTGCTTCTCACTTGATACAAATAGAATGATGTCAATAAGCTTCCCAGGATTCAAACAACACCATATTTTTTAACTGAACTTCTAAACAAGGTCCATAAACTCAAAGGAATAGAACTCAAAATCTCTTCATAAAAGACAAGAACCTAAGCTCTAAAACATATATAAAACGAGGCAAAAAAGATGAAGCAAAACTAGAGAAAAAGAAAAGAAGCTAAGAAAATAGTATAGAAGAAGGCAAATGATATGTTGCTTGGTGTACTGAATATCTCCCCTTCAATCCCTTTTCATACTAATTTAGAAGCAAAATCGATGAAAAATTATCTTTTTATTAATTTAAAAACCTTATTGCTAATTGCCATTATCCCACAATTCTTTTCCTCAATGATTTTTCCCTTTCTAATGCCAAATTGGGTGCTTCCTCTACTTCCCCTGCTAATCCTATTTCTATTGCAACTGTTATTTTTTGGGGAAAAAAAAGTTTAAAAGATGTAACTGAAATGAAAAAAAAATAAAGAAAAAAAAAGAGTCAAGCGCGTTAGCCCAGGCTTTACAAAAAAAGCCCAAAAGTGTAGGCCTCCAGCCTAAGCTTGC
>Ga0325411_1007836_pt1 | contig 11625 bp, 5 predicted proteins | sample PopdelMetagenome_13_FD_206181 | JGI IMG/M metagenome (GOLD analysis project Ga0325411, IMG submission 206181) | Populus deltoides microbial communities from Bellville, Georgia, United States - Xylem-PdIQD-R4 | ecosystem: Host-associated > Plants > Phyllosphere > Stem > Wood/Secondary xylem...
AAATTTAAGCCACTTCTACCAGTCTTTGTTGTAAGCAACAAAACAAGCCTTGACTGAAACTGGCATCATGCCTTCGAGCTTTTCTCTAATGATTGGAGTGCTTCAGCACACTATATAACATCCAAGAAACGCAAAACATAAGCAGGAATTCTTTTGCAGAAGTACAGCAACCTTCCTACGAATTCTTCACAATAGGGCATTTCCATGTCTTCCATCCCTCACATTATTAGTTGAATTGAGAGACCAAATACAGTCACCTCGAAATCTCAAGAAGCAAATGAAACCAATTTATTCACCTAAATCAACTGTCAAATTGCAATTGCATGAATAATCAGTGAGTTCCTTTGATCCCACTCTGAAACCTTCCATGCCAATTTAAGTGGTTAAAATTTGGAAATTTCTACTCAAAGCTAGTTTCTGTAGAAAGAGGATATATGCATATAAAAACCAAATGCACACGGTCACCAACTACCATCTTAACACATGACAATTGAGGCACAAAACACAACATTCAGAACACCATATGAGCGCATCGTCTAATGAAAGTTATGGTGAAATTTTCCCACGATGAAACTTAAAACTCCTCATGTTCTCTAGACTCATAACATGACTCTCTCTCGCTCTCCAGCCGTTTAAACAACAAATAGCAACCTATTTCTGTCACGGCTCAAAGCTACAGAACTGATGTAGGAACAAAAACCCAAAGATCCAAACTCCCAGCTATGCTTTTTTTTCTTTTCAAAAGCAACCATTATCAGCATTCTTAAAATCAAAACATATAGAATATACAAACATGGGACAAGAAAGGAAGCACAGATATTTCGCGCGCACAAAATTAAGACGCAAATAAGTAAAAATTCACGAGCACAACACATCTATCTTAACCCATCAATTTAACAAAGGTATAAACAATCTTCACATCGCTTCAATTTCGTAACATTCTGGAAACAAACACTTGACCACATAACAATGAAAACATACCCATTTCACCTGTAAAAAGAAAGAAAGCAAAGCCCATGAATGCATACATAAAAAGAAAAAAAGCAATAAAAGGAGGAGAGTTACCTTCTTCATGCGGGTTTTAACTTCAGACTTGCGAGCTTTATTATAAACTCTTCTTTTCTCAGCTTGACGAGTTCTCTTTTCAGCTGAATCAGCCTTTTTCTTTGGAGTCGACTCACAAACAATAGAGAAATTGTGAATTGATCTTTGAGTTGTCCTCATTGACAAACACCCTACAACACCCACATCACCATTTGGGAAAAAAAACTCAAAAATATTTAACAAAAAGATTGAAACTTTCTTGAAAAACAAACAAACGGGTCTAAAAAAGTATTTCTTTTTTCTTTTCTGGGTTCTCAAAATAAAAATTCTAGCATTGTCTAACAAAAAGATGAAAACTTTGAAGATGTGGTTGAAAACGATGCTTATTTTAGGGTCATGAAAATGAAATTACCTTTGTTGAAGATACTGTGAGAGAGGGAAGAGGAGAAACTGAGGGAGCTGAAAGTGGACGTAGAGCATGTTGTGGAATTAAGGGAGAGGTTTTTGAGTTTGGGAGGGAGGCCTAAGCAAGGAGACAGAAAGGAAGTCGCCATTTTTTTCACTCTGAGCAGGCTCTGGGTTTTTTGGCTTATGAGAGATGTTGAGGACTGTGAAGTGGATAGGATGGCTCTGCAATAGCTTCTCCGTTTTGTTATCGTTAGTTAGGGAGAGTGTTTGGGTAGCAGTATATTATAAAACTTGGGCCAAGGTAAGGATTTCCTAATCATGGTTGTAATTCGTCAATTGTCCAGCTCCTTTTTCTTCTGTTTTTTTTTTTTTTTTTGTCTCAGAAAACATGCCAAATTAATTTTTAGTTTTATCTCACCCATCATCATTAATTATTTAATTATTTAGCCCTTTAATTTATGAATACATTAAACATTCTTAAAAACCAACTTTTGTACTCTAAAAAATTGCTCTTATAATAATTAATTCTCTAATAATTCACCTTTATTTCTTTAATCTCGTGTCAAATAATTAAAGTACAACTGCTTTAACTAATTTTTGATATATTAAATAAATATTTGATTAACACTTGTTTTGCTTTTAAAGTAAAGCAAATTTAAACAAAGCAGGGTGCCTATTTTTAATAGTAATTAAAAAATAGTTGCTTAATATAAAATTTATTTTTTCTAGTTAAAAAGATAATTTTTTCTATTAATTTTTTTATAAAAAAATATTACACACATTCCATAGATTCAACTGTTTTATGCAACTCTATGTCAAAATCCTTTTTTTTTGTTGATTTTATTAAGAGTTTTTTTGTTGAGATAAAATGTGGATGTGTGTGTATATTATCACCCAATTTAACTTAATAATTACTCTAATAAAATATACATACGCTTATAACATATAAGATTAAGTTGCAATTATATAGTATAAAATGGAATGTTTATTTTTAAAATTATTTGTAGTATGTTAAAAAATCATTTTATATCTCAAAATCACAACAATAGAATTTAACCAAATAATACTTAATTATATTAAAAATCTATCAACATGTCATCGTGAATAACTGCCTATATAACTTCCGTTTCATTTTGGGTTGAATTAAGTTATTTAAAAATTAAAAAATATATACATACAAGTTTTTCTAATGTTTTTTTAGATATAAAAATTTTCAATCACATACCGAAATGCTTATAAACGCATATAATTAAATAGATTGATATTTGATCAAGAAATGACTATAATTAAAATACTTGATCTCACAACATGAGTCATGCACTTAATTGTGTCTAGTAACTTTGTTTCTTAGGAATTGTTTTGTTTAATCAGACGATTCTCCATGCCAATAAAAGGTAAAAAATTAATTCATCAACAAAAACAAATTGAATAAACTTATTCAGCCCAACTATCAACCAACTCAATATTAAATGGCAAAACTAAAAAAAAAATTAAAAAAAACAATGAAAAAAATATATATGGATCACCCTATATTAACTCGTTAACCTCAAAGAAAAAAGTGAAAAGAAGCACGAAAATCAATTAATATATATATTATATGTGTGTGTATTGAAGGATAAAATTGAAAAAAAAATATACTTTTAAAATAACAAAAAAAAGACCAAAGTTAACACATGCTAACTTTTGGAACCCATTATCGTGGTCATTAGGTGGAGACTGACCGGTAGAAGGCAAATCCAAAAAACAACAAAGCAAAATTTTCAACAAAAAAATGTTTAATGATGAAACTAAAAAATAAAATATTTTTTTTTAAAAAAAAAGCAATTAAAAAAATCCGAGTCAACCTGTGATTGAGATAACCCCATATAAAAAAAAAGTGAGAAAAAAACACAAAGATCAATTAAAAAAACAAATATTAAAGGATAAAATTAAAAATAAATTAATTTTATAAAAGGATCTAAAAAATTAAAGTCAATCTGTGTTAATATTCGAGATTGTCAACCTTAGTCATGAGGTTAGGAATGACCCCATAGAAGGGGGGAAACTGCGAAGAAAATTTTTCAACAAAAAAAATATCAAGGGATTAAATTGAAAAATAATGCAATAAAATAAATACATTCAAAACAAAATAAACAATAATAAAAAAAATGAGGATCAAATTCGACATAAAATAAATTAAAACCAAATGCTTAGGGATAAAATTGAAAATAAAATTTAGTTAGTAAAAGGGCAAAAAAAAATTAAAAAAATTAAGTATCAAATTTGACATGAAAATCAAATCAAATTAAATGACAGGACAAGATTGGAGAAAAAATAATCAAAATAATATTAAAAAAACAAAACATATAGTAATTAAAAAAATAAGGACTAAATTAAATATTAAAAATAAATAATAAAACACACTTATACTTTGACAAATTGAATAAAGAGAAAAAAGGGAGAAGAAGAAATTTTTTTATCAAGGCTCAACCAGAGCTCTGTCGCACCATCATGTAGAGGAGGTCCGCGCACTTCCAACATCACATTTAAAGATGTCATTTGATCTTAGGATGCTGTTACAAGCACCACCCAAAGGTCATGGACATGTTTACTTGCTGGTATGTGCTAACAACTTTTTTTTATTATTAATTTTGTATATTTACTAAAAAATCAAAGTGTCTCTTAGCTCTTGTGAGAATAACAAAAAAAAAACCAAAATAAAAGGATGAAAAAGCCTCAGCAAGATTATTTTTTTTTATCCCAAATGTAGTTAAGTGACTTTATTATAATTAAAAATTTAAATTTCAATAAATCCCCTCCACCAATATATTATTAAAAAAATCATTCTAAAAATATTAAAATATCCTTGAGCATTAGTGAATAAAACCTAACTTTTCAGGGGTAATTTAGATTTTTTTTGTGTGTATAAAATAAATAGAATGAAAATGCCCTTTGACCCAGCTTTAAAAAATTTGATCCAATGATATTGAAGTTATTTTATTATGCATAACACTCGTAAAAAGAACAAGATATTCTTTATAAATGTGACAACGATAAATGGACTCCTGTGAAATGAAAAAAAATACCCCAAAAACTACTTAATTGAATGGTTTTGAGAGGGGAAAAAGGGGAAAACATTGTGGACTATCCACAATGTTTTTTCCATATTTTTAGTATTGTTTATAATTATAATTATTTAGTATTTCTTATAATTACAATTATCCAATATTGTTTTTATTTTACCAAACAAGTACTTAGTATTTTATTAGTTATTTTTCTATATATCCAAAATGATATTATATAAAATATTAAGGATATTTCATAATACATGATATTAATGAATAAAATTAGCTGGTGACTTGAAATTCGTTACTATTAGCTTCCTCTAAACTAGTTAATCATTTTGTTATGTTTTGTTAGCAGATTTTATTTATTTAAAAATATTAAAAAAAATAATCACCATTTATATGTTTTGAAAACAATAAAATCAATATATTACAAATTACACTTACAAAATAAACTAAAAGGAGATGTAGTGTTGCAGTTATTATCCATCATCTTACAAATGCATTATAGATTGTTATGGTGCAAGGCACCATTATCTCCATTTTTTTTTTATCTTCAAAAAATCAAACAAAACGTAATTAATAAATATATATATTTTTTAGTTTTATCATTTTATGATATATTGTCCAAGTTCTATATTTTAGGATTTATTTTTATTTACATACTCTAATGTATTTGAGGTATCATAAAATATTCTGATATTAAATTAAATATTTATATTATAAATAAAATTTAAGATTATAGTTAAAAAAGAATGGAAAAAACAAGGACTAAAACTAATAGAAAAAAAAGTCATTTTTGTTTTACTCTTCAAATGATGTGAAAAACTTTAATTTGATCCCTTGTTTTTTTAAGTTTTTATGTTTCAACCCAAAACTTTATTTTTGTTACATTTCAATTTTGAAATATTGAGAGCAGAGAAAAAGTCAAAAATAAAATAAAATTAGAAGGTGCTAGCACATTTCAAACACCATAATGTCTAATTTTGATGTCAATTGGTTAATTTTAAAGACGCTCAACGAAAATAATTGTCCTTCAAATATACAAAGAAAAATAAATTGAGACTCGATAAATTTTATTTTAATTCAATTTGATTTATAATTTTTAAACTATTAAATGATATTTTAAATTTAAAAATGATTATATGGAGGTTTGTAGAGTGTTTTAAATTTAAAATAAGTTTAAATTCAGGTTTTTAAGATCAAAAACACGGACTTCAACTCTCCGATCACTCAAGATGGTCAAAAATTAAATAAAAAACAATGAATGACATGGCAACCACGCTCAGCACCTCATTGATTGTAACTTCCTTATTATTTATATTCTTTCCCACAGAAAAAAAAAAAAAAAGAGCCCTCACAATTCTACACAATTCAGAAATTTGTTGGCATCACAGTTGTACCTGTAGATATACCATGCCATACTTAACATTGCATAAGCCACCACCTCATCTAGTGGCCCGAGCACAGCCTACAAGTCCACAACTCCTGAATTGTATGGTAAAAAGAGCAACTCTGTCATATAGTCTGGTGTCAGCCTTATATGTGAAACCATATGAAAGCGGTACGGAGTACATAACAACAGATGGGAAAGTTATATCTCATCTTGCCTAAGCAAGTTAGAATCTATCAGCTGTCACAACCATAGGTTGTGCTTCACGATAAATCTTGTCTGCAAGATATGGACCTCGACTAACAGCTTCCTGCAGCTGTAATCAGATCAATGAAAACCAACGGGTTAGAAAGAGGAGGTTCAGCAAATTTCATCAGTCAGTTTTGGAGATAGCAAGGCAACAAATATGCCTGATTTGACTAGTTCTTAAGAACGTGGAAGGCACTGGTTGACGCTGTCCACAAAGAAACAACCAACAAGAAGAAGGAAAAAAGAAAATACTTCCTCTGCAATAAAGAAGCAAAAGGAACTGTGAATTACTATCAATCTCACCTTGGCAGCTATTGGAGCAAGAGCAGGGTTGCCAGTAAGTTTACTGGAGGACATGAAGGCTTTGTGGATTGCTACGCAACATTTATATCTAGCTTCCATACCTGAAATTTTCCATTAAAAAGATTTTAAAAAGCAATAACTCTTGTAGACTCAAAGTATAAAATAAATTAAATGAGGAGGAAAAGGCACAATAACAAAACCAAATTCCACATTCTCAGATAAAATAATCCAGGAGAGGACATTTTATTACAGAAGGCAAGCAAGGGTCAATTGAATGATCGTATTTATGGTTTCTGTTGAGGCATGCATGGAGATGAATAATAAACAAAGTTATATGCTCTTTAAGTTCCACTTTTTAATACTGTCCTCCTATAAACAAGCTTCTTCGGTGAGGAAATTGAAGAGATAAAAATAAATTGAGAAAGGAAAAAGGAAACAAGAATTTGTATACAAAGAACACAATAATAACTGTAACTGTAGGTAAGACTGCTCCCAGTAGAGAAAGTCAAGCACACACATAATAGCAAATACAGCACTTTTAATCATGCAATGCGATCATTGCAGCACAAAAAAAATGCATGATAGTTTTAAGCATGCAATCATTTCAAATTAAAAGAATAAGAGACAATATAAACCTATTTTTGTTGTTTCAGTATTTGGACCAGTCACTATATTTATTATCTCTTGCTTTGAGCAAATTTCCATTAGGCACCATGGCCGAGCCACCAACCCAGTTAACACTCGGTAAGCCTGAAAATAATCACACAAGGATGTCATATTACATATCATTGATATAATCTGTATCCAGCAATTGTAAGCACCAAGATACAGCTAGACTCAAATAATGTTAGTTCGACTCAACCAAAGGCTAGATCTTTTGAAAAGCATACTTTTGACATGCTTAAAACTGCTTTTCCAGATGTTTATTACTTTAACTATGAACCAGGCTTGTAAAAAGGAAAAAAATGAAATGCAAAATCACAAGAACTCAAGAAAAAGGGCTTAAGAGAACCACTCAACTTTACTTATAATAATTTGAGATGTCTTTAAAATTTCATGCCATGCACCAAGTAAATGAGAGAAAAATTGTGGAGACAAATTCTTACTGCCAGTCGAACTTGTGAATCTTGTTGAAGAACGGATAGGAAAAGTCCCTGCCAATTGAACCAACTTAATTTCAATTATGAAAAATTGAAAGGTGCGTACAACAAGAAGAAAAGGAAATATTCTCCCCTAGCTGAAACAAAAAATGCAGGTCTTACACAGGACCCATGATATGGCAACCTGCTTGTTGCTGGCGCTTATGTGATGTATTATTAACTTAAACTTGTAGCAATGTGAATCACAGAACTTTATGAGAAACAAGACCATGCCGCGACAGAACATGCAAAGAATCAAGAAATTATATCAAAAAAATGCTCACTGATGGTGTCAGCTTTGAGCTCTTGGATGCTGCTTCATAGATCAAGAGCCAGAGGCTTTCTTCTGCATCACCATTCAGTATGATGTTGCTATCAGATCGAGCTTCGCCCGAGATGTTTGCAAGAGAGTGCAATGAAGCCTGCATTTAACATTAAAAAACCATCTCAGATTTAAAAAGAACATATAGAATGTCACATATGATATTTCTTTTATTCTGAATTCTCTTGATAGAAGATCACTCATTACATTTTCATAGTGAGAAGACTTGCACACTAAAAACACTGGCTATTACTTGGGATGAAGTTGCAGAGCTGGAGTATGGATAAAGCATAGATGCAATACTAATTCCTTTAATAAGGAGAAAGTTCAATTATAGTTAAAAGAATTCAGTTACTTCTAAAACATGCTAATTGGGTAAAGCTCATAGATGCAAATGCAGAAGAATATACAGAGACTGCGAAGAGATGTTAAGCAGCGTGGTAAAATTTTGCACATCCATATTGGATATCTTTTTAACTCGCACACATCTTCAACACGTTTAATATATTTGATTATGTGATGTCCTTCCAGAGATCTAGCAGTACTTCTCTGAGGCTCCTGATACATAGCAAAGAAGGCTCTCATACTGGAGACAGCATACTTCAGATGAGCATGGGAAGTCAATGAGAAATTCCTTCTGATCTTCAGAAATGATTAATGCTGTATCACTTGATCTACAAACCAGGACACTTGCAACAGATTATCATATGTTATGTTTACATTCTGTATGTATCAAAAATTAATGCTCGACTCCTCAGATACTGAAGTAGGGTAGAATAGAATGATTTAAAATGCATCAATTTAGCGTTATAGTTGCATTATTTCTGCAGTCAACATTTTTGTAAGGTGAAATTTACTAGTGTACTATGCCTTCATATCCTACCTACTAGACTTGTATGCATATTTCTATCAACCCTTTTTTTAGTTAAAACTATTGACTAAAGGGAAGCTTCCCATGGTTTATAGGTAGAATAGAATGATCTGAAGCACTCACCAATTGTTTGCCACGTGCATGTTTATCAAAGGCCGCATCAATAACATGTCTAGCAGCAGGAGGTGAAATTGTGAGTAGTAGTGTTGCTCCTTGGTTTGCTAAGAGCATATGAAAACAATAGACAGCTTTCAGTTTCATCAGAGATGACAAATGAAAAGAGTTTCAGGAATTTCGCAAGCAGATTAAAGTGAGAACTTGTAAATCATTTTATGATAAAACAGATAAAATAAGACCTAATGATGTCTTTTAAATCTATGCAATGTAGATTTGAACCCTCCAAACAAACAGTCAGACAGACATCTCATCTAGTCCATGAAGTTCTACATTGAGAGCATACATTATTTTGAGTGCACTCTGGTGTGTTTGAGTTATCATTTGTCAATAATAATAAAATAAAATAAAAAGAAAACAGATTTATCAATAAACATCAAAGAAATCTATATGACACTACTTTTAAGATTCCAAACAAGTTCGAAGTGGGCCCATGTCAAACAAGTCGAAAGTCTCAAACATGCTTATTATTGATGCAGTCAGTAACTGGAGCTCCACCGAAACCATGTTAGCAAATATAAAGACTTAATGTCAATGTACATCCATAAAAAACACCATCAATGAACTGAAGTTGCTTCAAGTTATGGCAACCATATCACTTGCTTACAGCAATTTGTCATGTGCTTAGTACTTACATGATCCTATTTGGCCCAATGCTTCAAGGGCAGATTCACATTCATTCAAATCTTGACTTTCTAACCGAAGTCTTCCATCGATGGCTGATATAATGGCTTTAACACCTAAATCTGAAAGGAAAACAGTACATTTACAAACTTCTCAATATTAAGATAAAAATAGGTGGTTGTTACATGACTCAGAAAATGCACATCTCACAGTTGTGCAAGATGCACGATGCCTTATTTATAGACCAGTTGCACTCAATGTGAACAGAAATAAAATGCACTATTGGTGAACTGAAATGCAATTTCTTCAAATAAATATCTCACAGAAAATAGGTGGTCGTTACATGACTCAGAAAATGCACATCTCACAGTTGTGCAAGATGCATGATGCCTTATTTATAGACCAGTTGCACTCAATGTAAACAGAAATAAAATGAAGCACTATTGGTGAACTGAAATGCAATTTCTTCAAATAAATATCCTTATGAAAATCTATAAGCTCAAGAACTTCAGGGTAAGTCTTACTGGATTCATCAATGAACATGTACATGTTGTCATTAGAGAGAAGTCTTCCACTTATCATCATTGCTCTTGATCTTAATATAGCTTCTTTTGACATGTTGCTTCAAAATAAAGGGGTAGAAACAAAACACATAAGAAGAGGAAGATAATATCAAAAGCAGAGAGGATCAAAATCTATGGAAATAGTCGTTCACAATATTACTTAAACAACTACCTGATTGTAGAAGAGAGCAGTTGGACAAGAGTGGTCTTTGATAAGAATTCTGTGGCATGTTTTACTTCTGCTAGCTTCATTCACTCACCATGCATAATAAGGAAAGATCAAAATGCACACAAGATAACAAATAAAGGAAAACAGAAAATAAAAAATGAAATGAGGCCAGAAGGTAAAATATTATTCAGGCAAACAATATCATTCAGAAGTATTGCCTGAATGTTGCTTGGTATGAGATCACATATACCTCCTCTTAGCAACCCAGGTGTCTTAAACCATGTGAGCCATGATTTGTCCATTACATGGCTTTACCATGATACATGGAACATGGTTTCTTTGGACACACTAATAATATTCTCTTGTTTTTTTATATAATTATGATGATCTATCATTAGATTATGATGCTCTACCATATTGTTCCACTTATTGCTGGTGTTTAACATTTTCTGAGTTCCTGTGATTGCATCCAAAAGAAAACATTTTACTAGGATCTCAACTTCCTATTTCTTCTTCGGTCTTTGAGGAGCACGAGATCTTTGTCCATTAGAAAAAGAAACTTGTCACAATTCAATCCTTCTCATTGGTTCAAACATTTCAGAAATCCTTCTTGTTAGCAAACAAGGTGGCATCTCCATTGAAAGAGGACAACCTCAGTATCTCTTCCCTTCAAAACTGAACTCCTAACTAAGGTTCTGTTACATTTGCAGGAGCATCTCCTAATTCTTCAAACTCCTAGTAAACTCGCTCTAATTTTTCCATTTCCAGTATCTAAACAGCTAGATTTTTAACCATTATCCCATCCCCTAAACCTTGTTTCTACACACTTTTCACAACCTCCATGTATTTTTCAACTAGAATTCTTAACTTCCTTTGATCTGCAATACCAAAAGCCCAATTTGTACCTAGAATTGCCTCATTCTTCCCTGAGCCTGCTCCTGTCTGTCAACCAATCTAATGCCGATATCCATGAAACTCTATAATCCATGCTATTAAAGAAAAATTGTAGTTTTCACCTTGTGAGTGAATTTTCAAGTGGTTTGTTTGACACTTGACTGGTAAAATTATGAACAAAGATGAACCAGTCAACCATTAAGAAAATGATTGACACTGCCTTAAAAACAAGTTCAATAAAAGGTGAAAAAGGTAGCAGGAAAAACAATAGGGTAAGCAAATCCTCTTTCTTATGTTCTGCATGTTATGGGGTCAGATTTTCTATGGTCTTTTGCATACTGAAACTCCAATGACAAGCTAATTATTGAAGTTGAGGAATGGAACAAAAGAATTATAATTGATTCATGCTTCAAAGGGATGATATAATG
>Ga0325411_1007838_pt1 | contig 11624 bp, 4 predicted proteins | sample PopdelMetagenome_13_FD_206181 | JGI IMG/M metagenome (GOLD analysis project Ga0325411, IMG submission 206181) | Populus deltoides microbial communities from Bellville, Georgia, United States - Xylem-PdIQD-R4 | ecosystem: Host-associated > Plants > Phyllosphere > Stem > Wood/Secondary xylem...
TTAAAAGATGAATACGCTTTAATTAACATAATCCACATATGAGAATAAGTTGGGAAAGCCTAATTGCTTACAGATTGGGCAAGAAATCTTGGTAGCTTGTGGATTGAACAAGGAGAGGCGATTTTAGAATTTTTTTTCCTAACATATATTTTTATGTTAATAAGCATAACTTTATATATGATTGTTAAATCATGTTACAATTTTTCAATAGATTTTAAAGGTCATGTTTTCTATAAGATTAAAATTTCATAGCAATCGAGCATTAGGAAGGCTTTGCAATAAAGACCATAAGCTACTGAGCGAGAATTGCATTACTTTCCTAGTTGGTTTATGATATTTTTTCTATTTTTTCTATAACTTTTTGTTATTTTTCCAACCTTATTTAAGACATTTTATCTAATATAAATAATGTATTTTAGCTTGTCTTTAGGTTTTCTTTTGGGGGGAGATAGTTTATTATTCATAAATAATATTTTGTTTGCGGTAAGGTTACTCATACTTTTAGTTCTTCATCAAACTCTTTAGGATTTATTAAAGATTAATTGGCTTTGTAGCGTTCATCATTTATAAACTTCTAGTTCTTGATTCTTTATAATTAGTGGGTTAGGGTATTTTGACACGATTACATAATTGATATCTTTTCTCAAGTGTAAGAGTGTCAAAATAATAATAAACTGGGAAAATTGGGGTCGATCCATAGGGTGGTTAAGGATAAAGAACCCTAAAAGAAACAAAGTTAAAGAGATATAAAGTTGTGATATTAATGTAAAGATTTAATAGCGATAAAATAATTGTCAGCGGTTAAAGGATCCACTAATGATTTTCAAATAAATATAGCTCAAAGTATTTCTATTACTCAACTGGAAATCACACACAAAAAATATTCCAAACAGATGATTTATCATTAATAACTCATTTTAAGTTATTAATATAATTATATTAATTGTCTTTAATTACCTTATTTGAATCATACTAACACTTGTAAATGTTGTCAAGTATTCATGGTGCTAACTTATATCAACAACAAATGGTGATCCTAACTTAGCACAAATATCAGTTCTTCATATTGTAGGCAATGAAAGAATCAAGTATTTGTTATCCTAAGAATTGTACACCACGAATCAAGACTCATCACCTAATAAGAAGATATTAAGATTGATTAAGATAACAACTACAACATATGTTAATAGCAATCTTTCTTGAATTTGAACATTAAAATCCATGTTAAGTTTGTACTATACTTATTCTTATACTATTAGTGTAACCTTTTTATCTTGGCAAAAATAAACTTAACTAAACATAATTAAAAAGAAAAACATAAATAAACAGGATAAGAATATAACTATGATATAAATTAATTAAGTATAATAAAGAAAATGATAAGCATAAAAAAAGAGATTAATGAGAATATAACATGAAAAAAAACTTGAATATTGAAAAAATACAAATAAAGAAAGCAAAAACATGGATCTTGATTTGAAAACCAAGATATCTAAATGTATTACAAATGCCTTCTTTTATAGGCTAAAATTTAGAACTATTGATATGGTGGATAGATAAAACATCATTAATAACATCATAATCTGAATAGATAATCTTCATGAAAGTTGATGATATAAAACCTTAATAGAAATATATCTTAAGTACTTATCACATCGCCAACTAGCTTATTACTATTCCCTAATAATTAAAGCGTTTAAATAGAAAAACAATTTAAAGAATCTAAAACCAAGACATTAATTATTTTACTTCAACTGATCAATTCAAATAAATAAACTCTTATCAGATTATATTTCTGTCACATACCTTTTAATCAAGATATTACTAAACCTTCATTTTATGTTCAATATATCAACAGATAGTTATGGGGCTTTGCTTAGAAGAAAATAAAATTTATTCTAATGCTAACTTTTTTGGATTAAGATATAACAAGCTTTAGGCAAAAGACTCTCAAACTAGTTGGCCTTAAAGCATTAGGTGTCGATACACCCCTAAAAGTTTAATAACATGGGTTATAGATACTTAAATATAGATAGTGCAGTGTTTGATTTTCTTAAACTTTCTCCTCAACCCATGTAACAAGCTTTACGCCAATAACTCTCAGGTCGGTTGACTTTAGGGCATTATGTGTTAAAACACCCCTTCGAGCTTAATTGCTTATGTTAAAGAAGCTATGAAACCAAATATATATATATATATATATATATATATATATATATATATATATATATATATATAAAACTATCAAGTCACTAAAACAAGCCAAACACAACTCAGAGCAAAATTGAATTTTTCAAAGCTCTAAATGACCACCTTTACCAAATTGAGACCTCATCCATAATAGTGTCTAACACCTCCAAGATCAATAACAATCCTTCAACCTCCACAAACCAAATAAACACCATTCAGAATAACCAAACAGATCAAGTTTAAAATTTAGATGATGATATTTTCCAAAAAAAAATACTGAGATTAGTAAACTCCTCTGGAGAAGCCCCAAATCCCTTACTGCCCCAGACATATCCATCCAAAATGAACCTACCATTATCAACCAACACAAATACAAGGCCTCCTCTCTTTATGAATGGAATCTAAATGGAATGTTAAATTACCACATCCTAAACACCCTCCAACAAATGATCATGACAACCAATACATACAAAACCCAGATTGGTACTCCAAATAAAGCCATAACCGAACTTCTTATAGTTGGTTTCTCTTGCCAGTTAAAAGGATGGTAGAATTATCATCTCATCAAAGCCGAACATCTTCAAATTCTAAATTTCATCCAAATGACTGAAGAACAAACACCTATCATTGACTTATCCGGAAACACCATTTAAGATGTTGTTTCAACTCTCATCTTGACCATCTCTTTACATTTTGTAGGAATATAGGTCTGCCTGCCATTCACACTAGAATAAATAGAGTTTTCTGAAAAAACCTACTAGTGGAAGAAGACCTCATAGGGATAAGAGATAGAGGGCTAAAGAGAAAGCCAAAAAAGGATCAATATCTTCATGTTGTGCTTGTAATATATGTTCTCAATATGTTGGTTGTACCTTTAACTGTGCTATTAATACCCGTTTGTAATTCATTTTCAATCGAGCCCTCAATCTCCTCAAATCTGTTAGTAATCGTTCCTTCCATATTGGTGGCTTGTTCAAAGCCCTTTTTTTAGACTAAAAGCATTCGCTACCATGTTTGCCTTTCCGGGATGGTATTCTATAGTGCAATCATATTCTTTAATGAGTTCTATCCATCTCCTCCATCGCATATCTAACTTTTTTTACAACATCAGGTATTTTAAACTTTTATGGTCTGTGAAGATTTGGACTCGAGACCCATAGAGGTAGTGTACTCACACCTTCAAGGAATATCTCAACTGCCAATTCTAGATCATGTACTGAGTAATTTACCTCATGTATCTTCAATTATCTTGATGCATAAGCAATTACATTTTTGTGTTGCATCAAAACACACTCGAGTCCCTTTCTTGAGGCATCACTATAAACCACAAAGCCTTCGGTTCCTAATGGGAATGACAACACATGGGTAGTGGTAGGTCTCTTCTTCAATTCTTGAAAGCTATCTTCGTACTTTTTTGACCACTTCTATTTTATATCATTTCTAGTTAAGTGTGTCAAAGGAGTTGCTATAAATGAAAACCCTTCAATAAATCTCATGTAATACCCCGCAAGCTCTAGGAAGTTATGGATTTCAATTACCATAGTCGGCCTTTCTCATTTCAAAATTGCTTCAATCTTTTAGGGGTTTATAAGGATGCCCTCAGCAGAAATGACGTGTCCTAAAAAGGTTACCTTTTCAAACCAGAAGTCATATTTATTCAATTTAGCGCATATTTGATGACTCCTCAAGGTCTGCAGTACTTGCCTTAATTGTCATTCATGTTTTTCAAAGGAATTTGATTAGACCAAAATATTTTCTATATATATTATGACAAATTTATCAAGGTATGACTGAAAAATCAGATTCATTAGATCCATGAAAAGTTTCAAAGCATTCTTCAATCCATACAACGATAACAAAAATTTATAATGCTTGTATCGAGCTCTAAAAGCAATCTTCGACACATCTTGTTCTTTAATCTTCATCTAGTAATACCCTGACCTTAAATCAATCTTCGAAAACACCCTGGCCTCCTTTAATTGGTCAAATAATTCATCTATTCATGGCAGCAAATACTTATTCTTCATTGTTACCTTACTTAGCTAACAATAGTCTATACAAAGCCTATGAGTGTAATTTTTTTTTCATGAACAGAATCGACGCTCCCCAAGGTGATCCGATGGGTCGTATAAATCCTTTATCTAGTAACTCTTGTAGCTAGATTTTTAATTCATTCAATTCTGTCGGAGCCATTTTGTATGGTGATTGTGCTATCGGGAGGCACTTTTAGGAAGGTATTGATGGAAACTTTGACTTCTCGGTCCGAGGGCAGTCTATGTAGTTCTTTAAGGAATACATCTGGAAATTCCTTTACAATCAAAATATCATTTAGCCTTATTTCATCATTTTTGGAATTCAACACATACACAAGGTATCCCATTCATCCCTTTTTTAATAACTTTCTGGCGCTCACACTGAAATCATGTTAGTTGGGATAGTAGTCCTTTCTCCCCTAAAGATCATTCTTCTACCCCATAGTCCTTGAAAGGTTACAGTTTTTGTGTAACAATCTATCTGAGCTTTGTGTTTACTCAACCAATCTATGTCTAGGATTACATCGAAATTGTTTAATTCTAAAGGTATCAAATCTACTTCCGACTTGTATTCGTTTAGGCTAATTTTCACACCTACATACATACCATTGGTTTCTACCATATCACCTAAAAGTGCCCTTATTGTAAAACCATTTTTCTACCTTTTTTGCTTCTTTCCCCAAATTGGCTATAATTCTACTAGTTATAAATAAGTGAGTGGCACTCGAATCAAACAAAATATCTATTTTTAAATTATTCATGTGTAGCGTACCTGTCATTACATTAAATGTTACTCCGACATCTTCTTGTGTCATATGGAAGACCCTCCCCTAAGTCCGGTCATTCTGTGTCCTTGGCCGTCCTTGACTAGAATTAGTCCCCGATTGTGTGGACATCATTGGCTTGTTTACTGTGATGGGCTACTAATGACTCTGACTTGGTTACTTTATATTCTGCACTTGCCTAGTGTTTTTGTGAGGGAACTCTCTTTTAAGGTGTCCTTTTTCACCACAATAATGACTTCCTTATCCTAGATACTGACAAGCTCTTCATTTATGACCCTCTCCTCGGCATACTAAACATTGCTCCGGTGAGACTAAACAATTACTAGGGTGTCTCTGTTCACAACATACACAATAAGGGTAGATAATATTTTTCTGGTCACTAGATCCCCCCGATGGGTTAGTCCTCAAGTGTGTCTATCCTCCTATCACTCTTCCACTTATATGTCTGTGAGAACCCAATAATGTCCCCCTTTTCCTCTTAAACTGATTAAACAGTCCACTCTTTCTTTTTTTTAGGAAGTGGTGGCCTATTCACAAAATAATCAATATCCTTTCTTTTACCAACTCCATACTGGTCTTAATGGCTTTCCCCAATGCATGTTTCCAACGCTTGTGCTGCTTCAATTAACTCTTTCACTATCTTGAATTGTAAATTAATTAATCCTTACCTTAAACCATGACAAGACATTTTAAGGATTTGTATTAAGACAAACCAAACATAAAGTGATCTACTTAACAATATAACAAGCATTGACATTATGACATAATTCCAATGGGATCAATGAGATTAATTAAATAATACAAAGGTTAAATTAACATCAAGCAAATTAACAATAAGATATTTTTATGATAAATAGGTACTAAATTCATACTCCATACCATAATTTGAACAAACATAATTTTTAGTAACTAAAAACTAATTCAAAAATAGACACTCTTATTATTTTTCTCCTTAACTCATAAAATAGCACATATTACATATACTTTTATTCTTCAAGCAATCTTGACCTCAATAAAGTTAAAACCCCATCTTGACAAACAACATAAATAATATTAGTGTTAGCTTTCTCAGGCAAAACAAATCTCTTTGTGCTGCATCAACACTAGTAGGGGATTTGATTAAAATGTTCTCATTGATAAAAAGGAACAAGTAGAAGATGCCATTAATCAATTATCACTATAACTTTATAATAGAAAAATTCCTAAATTTTATAAACATTCCATTAAACCAAAAAAAAAATCTAAAAATCTACATGTTAGAAATGTGTGTTAAAACCTGTGGAGAGAAGTGTTGACCTTTAGGTCAAATGTTCATGTTTTTATAAATTTTGATGATAACAATAAAATGAAAAATTGACTAATAATATACCTTGTTGAGAATAAGTTTTAAACAGATTTATTCAAAGAGCATATCAATAAGCATGACAGATTTTATGATGAAATCAATCAAGTAGTCCAAGAAGAAAGCAAAGTGAAGACTTAGATTAAGTGTTCATTTTAGTGTTCATGTTAATCTTTATATCCTACTTGATAGCACAATTAAAATGAATTCACACACTTTACTTTGCATGTATTAAAGGATTGATAAATAATCTAATATAATTTAAGATAAACAGTTCTAAGAATTTACCAAAGTTAATATGTTAAAATTAAAATTCTGCCTGAATTGATCAATCGTTTGGTATGAAAAAATAAATTAGTTGAACACTTATTCATTAGTGATAAACACTTGGGGATTCTGCAGGAACCGGTTGACCGATTGGCTTGACCAATCTGAACTGGTCGACTATTTAAGTTGTCAGTAGGAATATAACAACTAGTTTTTTTTAGAAACATATATATTGCTTATAGAATTGAAAATTTAGTAAGGGATTCCGAGCTTATATGATATACAAGCTAATCTAAGAGCAAATACACTTCAAAATCATCAATCATTGATTATACTCTAATTGGTGATATTAAACTTTCATAATCTAGCATAATAGTATTCAATCTCATTCTCACTACATTTAAACACCTTTAAATCCTATAAGTGCTATCTTGTTATATATAGAGATATTAGATCTTTCAGTTGTATTATCCATTTATTGATAGAGTTAATTATGATAACAAAATCACTTTTGTAAATCTTTAAGAGTTAGGTAAGAACTCATGGTATTGACGAGATGATTTCACCAAGAAAAAATCCTGAAGAGGTTATATCTTGGAAGGGAAAAAATCTTGAAGAAGGCATATAAAAAAAATAGAAAGAATCTTGGTGTGGATTCATCAAGTAGTGAAGAGTCTTGAAGAGAGAATATCTTAAAGTGGTGAAAAATCTTAGTATGGATTCATCAAATGGTGTAAAAATATTGGTGTGAATTCATCGAGTGGTTATTGTACTTATTGCACGTATATGGCATCACAACGATCGTCCTCCCAAGTCAAGATCTCTCTAGTAATGGGGGAAAGAACAATGAATTCTTGTTTCTTATAATTTAAAAAAGGATGGAGTCGCCACTTAATATTTTGATCACTAAGAATCCTAACTAGTCTCAAAGTCTGGATAAAAGGACTAGTTGTGTGTAGAAAGAACATATCACCCCTAGTACATCTTACCTAAGGTAAATTGTATTGTTTGTTTGTTTTATATATACTAAGGTATTGTTATGTTTTCTAACTGTTAGTCTGTTTAAAATTTAAGAAAAGTTCTCATTAATAAAAAGGTCCTTATTTTTTCAAGTTAAAGCCTAACCAACATGGAGTTAAAACATATTTTTATATTCTTTTTCCTTTTCTTTTAATATCAGGAATACGTTTTACGTATAAGTTCGTAATCCTTGATACTAGAACAAACAAAATAATATTTTTGATATTTTTTAAAATGCAAGCCAAGTTCTCATGGCTTTAATAAATTAGTTACTAAATCCAATATACATGTAAAAATAAAAAGAATATATATTTTTTATTTTTTAATGTGCTAAAATATGCAAATATAATTTATTTTTGAGATACTTGGTCATATGCAAACTAAAATAAAATTTTTATTTTTTAAAGAAAGATTTTATGTTGTTATTTTTGTGGAAGGGAATTGATTTGTTTAATACTGAAAATATATCTCACGTGTAGGTCATAATTCCAAATATTAAATGTGAAGGTAGAAAAAAGTGAAGAATTCAAAGTTAATTGTAAAATAATCTTTTAAGAATTAAAAATTTATTAACAATTAGACAAAGACCGTGTTTGACAAGACACAAATAAAATATTTTTATCAAGGTTATTTTAACCATGATATCAATTCAAGACAAATTATCACTTATCAATTCAAAACCAAACAACACTAAATATCCATATATCTCTTTATTCAAATAAATCAACACATACCCAAATATAAAGCATGAATCAATATTTAATGTTCAAAAAATAATCACAGTCCAAAAAATAATCTTACAATTTAACACAAATTATTGAACCAAAAACATACATAAATTTAAATAAAATAATATCCAAAAATATATACAATAATAAATAATTTATTCTAAATTTCAATTTATCCAAAAATTATTTGAATTTATAATAAAATGTTCAGGACATAGTGAAATTAACCATGAAAGCATAGAAATAGTGATAATTACGTATGGCGGTATGGGCAGGGGCGAAACCAGGGGAGGCGGGCAGGGGTCCAGGCCCCTGCAAAATATTTTAATTTTTTGTATTTTAGTGTTTAAATATAGAATAATATAATATATTATTATTTTAAATAGATAAGTTTTTTAATAATAAATTATATCGGCCCTCCCTCTTATATAATTCCAGCTCCGCCTCTGGGTATGGGTACCATACGCCACCACCACTAGCAGCCAGCGTGCGGGTTCATGCACCACCGCTACTGGAGATATGCAACCTAGTGGATTTGAAACTCCACTCCCTTTTCACCTCCCTGCTAGCGGTGTCATGCAACGCCACTCCTAGAGAGAGATTTGGTCACTTAAAAAGTTCAGTTATTTCCTTCTTTCTATTTTCAAATCTGCTTCTATCTCTCTCTGCTAGTTTTCAACACCACCGATCGGTGTTGTGGAGGAGGGAGGTGAGTCTGGTGGTTGTATAGGAGTTCCTGATGGCTAACAGTGGCGCGCACAAAGAGAGAAGAAGCAAATGACAAAGTGGGTCTGTTTTGGGGCTTGTAATGGAAGAGAGGAGTTGTTATGGGTTTATTAGTGTGAAGAGGACCTGCTGGCGGGTTGGAGAAGGTTGGTGTTTGTGTCTTTAGCTGTTGATATGGCGGTGGCTTCGAGAGGAATGATAGTGTGTGGGAGGCGGTCAATTGTGTGATTGCTGTTGGAAAAAGAGGTCATTTGGTTATGGCGAATATGGATGGAGGCTATGGAGAGGAAGGTCGGCTGAGAGAAGGCGGTTGAAGATGGTGGCTGTTTGGTGGAATTGGGTCTATTGGAAGAAACAACTTCAGGTGGCTATGGAGAGTTAATTAACTATTTTGCAGTTCTTTGGTTTGAGGGAGAGAGGGCTGTGTGGGCTGCTTTCACGATATGGAGAGACTGCTGTCATAGGGGCTGATCTGCCGTCTACAGTGGAGGAGAATGGATGGTGGCTACTAATCTGCTGGGAAGGTGATGGAAAAAGGAGCTCACGATTTTCTCTGAACGGTGAAGGTACCTGATGACTTTATCAGGGAAAGGGATCGATATTTTATTTATTTATTTATTTTTTTAACGTGGGAGATGATGGCTTTTTCATAAAAAGTCTTTAGGAGAGAGAAGCAATTTTTTTTTTTTTTCTTTTTTCATTCCTCCCCCTTTTTTTTTTCGATATTGTCTCCCCCCATTTTTTTTTTGATATAACCATTTATTTATTAACAAAATAAACTTGTTTTTTTCTTTTAATTGCTTGGTTTTTAGGTAAGTAAAAACCTCTGGTCCCTTATTTTTTGTTTTTTACACTTTTGGTTACATTTTCAAATATTTTATATATATATTTTTTTATATTTAATTGTTTTTGAAAAAAACAATATTAATGTCGACTTAATAAAATTATTCAATGATTTAAATGAGTGTGTTAAAAACTGAATACATTAAAAGTAAATTTTTAAATTTTAATTTTTTTAAAAAAACAGTGAAAATACAAAAAATAATGCAAACACAAAAAATATATTATTTGGATTTTTTATCTTTTACTATTTTTTTAGAATTTTTAAAAAAGTAAAAAAAGGATAAAAAATTATAACAATACTCTTGAACTTAGACTAGTAAATAAACACAATACTCAAGTATGGTTTAATATTTAAGATGTGAATATAGATTTGTCAAATAATATTAAAAATAAATTTGTAAATTTTTTCTTTTATTTATTTACTTTAAGTAGTTAAATTATATTTATTTATTTGAATTAATTTATATTATTTATTGATATTAATGATTCATCAAATTCACCCAATCAAGTGTTATAATTTCCCTAATTCTCGAACAACAAGAAGAAGAAATAAGAGGTTAAGTCCTTGAAATTGAATGTAATCCAAGCTTGAATGGAAGGTTAGTACTCGCTACCAGTAGAGGAGGAAGAAAAGGAATATTGGGTGAGAAGGGAAGGGAGGACGATAGATAGAGAAGATTGTCTTTTGCGTGTGGTTGCCTTTCTTGAAATTTAAAGTTTTTTGAAATATATATTTTAATTACCTTAAAATTTAATAATTATTTTTTTTAAAAAAACCGACAATACTGTACCCTTCCTGCATCTCAAAAGAAAACATAAACGTCTATTTATTTTTATGTTTTAAAAGTATTTTTAATAAAATTTATTTTTTTTATTTTTTATTAACTTTAAATTAATATATTTTTAGCGTTATTAAATCATTTTAATGTACTGATGTCAAAAATAATTTTTAAAAAATAAAAAAAATATTATTTACATGTATTTTGACACGAAAAGCTATTTGAAAAGTAACCACAATCACGCTGCCAAACACACTCTAAAAATATTGTGATAAATGGTTACTGTTTAAAATATTTTTTATTTAAAAATATATAAAAATAATATTTTTTTATTTTTTAAAAATTATTTTTGAAATTAACATATCAAAATCAAAACGATATGAAAATATATAAAAAATTAATTTTTAATTGTTTTTTTAATTTAAAAAAATATAGTTTTAACCAAAATATTAATTAACTCCTATTGTTAAGAATGTTTTTATTAAATAATAAATAATTTTTTTCATATTGCTCACCAATTAAAAAAAAGAAAAAGGGTGAGATGCAGAGGCAGTTTGGGTCCCTTGTAATTGTCCACCTCTACGTTGTGACAAGCTAGCTGTCACATTTTCTTTAAATATTAATGAATTAAACTTTTTTTTTTATTTTAAAAAATATTTTTAAAAAATTTAAATATTTTAATATTTTTTTTACTTTAAAATAATATTTTTTAATATTTTTAATTATTTTAATATTAAAATAATTTTTTAAAAATAAAAAATATTATTTTAATATACTTGCAAGAAAAATATATTATAAAAAATACCTATTATCACCTGTAGAGAAGAGATGTTAACATCAGAACGGATATAATGATGTGAAAAACCCAAAAAAGCCTTCTAATATAATTGAATTCTCCTATAATCAAAGGA
>Ga0325411_1007841_pt1 | contig 11621 bp, 8 predicted proteins | sample PopdelMetagenome_13_FD_206181 | JGI IMG/M metagenome (GOLD analysis project Ga0325411, IMG submission 206181) | Populus deltoides microbial communities from Bellville, Georgia, United States - Xylem-PdIQD-R4 | ecosystem: Host-associated > Plants > Phyllosphere > Stem > Wood/Secondary xylem...
TGAAATGTGAGGAGAAAAACAGTGCATCATGAACAATGATTTTTACTGCTAAAAAGATGAAGCGTTTTACTGTTTCTTATAATATAATTATAAATATAATGTAATGTAACAGATAACATTAATAATTACATTGACAAAAGGAAGCAGAGGGATGAATTTAATTAAATTGATGAAATATAGGATCAATCATGCAAATAAATTATAGTTCCAGCCTAGGCAGCCAGAGCCAGGCACTAGGACAGGGGTATAAATGTCCGGACAAGAAACACAAGGCAAAATAACCACAGATTTCAATCTCTGCAGGCAGGGTAGTTTCGACATTCTACACAAAAGCTGGATAAACAGTCGTTTTGGATAGGCCCTCTCCTCCCTCTCTTATCAAAACAGTTGCTCACTGATGCTGGAGAGCTCTTGACAATGGCTTCTTCTTCAATCACCTCTTCTTTTCAGACCAGGTCAATAACACTAACCCTTTTTTTATCTTGCTCAACTATCTTACGTTATTAAAGGCTTTTCTGCACATTACTTTTCTGTGTCTTAGGTAGTTGTTGGTAACAAAAATGGTGGCGATTTTTTTGGAAAATTTAAGATTTTCTTTTTTCTGAACAAATGGTTTGGTTGGGATAAAAAAAACTAGAATTTATTACACGGGTTTGCTTGTTTGGAAGCTTTGTTATGTTTGGACTTTGTGTCTTAATGTGTGCTGTCAAGTCCTTGAGTCAATTAGGTTGTTATCTGCAAACCTGTCAATGCTTTGAAGGGGCATGACCAAAGTATGAAAATACTTCTGAGGTTGTAACTGGACATTTTCTTTAATTGGGTTTTGTGCAATACATAAAAAATGGGCAGTAAAAGTAGTGGTTTATAGATTATAAAGAGCAGTGAGCAGTCATTGCATTGTAATCTGCATTGTTGGTAGTTACAAATCCAATGCATTCTCAAAGATAATAACTTCTCGGGTGTTGAAAATTGTGGGATAAAATGGGCTATGTGCTGAAGTATCCAGGTTGGTTTTGTGATTGGTGGTTTTGCTATGTTATACAAGTGCTTTAGATCGTCTTCAATAAAAATGTAATATGGCTGTTTTAATAAATAATGGGATTGTATAGAACAAATGAACCTTGTTTGAGAAACTTCGCCGCTGGTTTCGCTTTCTTATGCTGTTAGGATTATAAATTTGTATTAAAAGAAGTGGCATGAGAATAAGAAAGTGCACTGTAATTGATTTGGATTAATGATGTGGCCACTAGGTGTTTACTTTTTGTATCGTAACTCTGAAATGGCTAAGAGAAGAAGCAAAGTTCGCATAGTTATTGGGCAATATTAAGATATGGTCTTGTGTCTCAGAAAAACTGTTTGTTATGTACATGAATGAAAGGAACACAAGTCTGATTATGCAAAATGATTAGCTAGGAGTGAAAATTATGAAAGTATTCTGAATTTTTCTCTTCTTTTGGTGTTTCAGCAATTTGAGATCTGTATTCTTGGGTGAAAGAAACAGAATTTGTGTACCTAGTGTTCCTGTAACTCGCATTGGTTTTTTGAGAAAGGCTATTGAATGTAAGGAGTCACGGATAGGGAAGCAACCAATTCAAGTTCCATCCAATGTGACAATCAAATTGGAAGGTCAGGATTTGAAAGTAAAGGGTCCATTGGGGGAACTTTCAAGGACTTACCCACGAGAAGTGAAGCTTGAGAGGGACGAGGATGGAATCATTCGGGTGAAAAAGGCACTAGAAACTAGAAGAGCGAACCAAATGCATGGTCTTTTCAGGTAAGCCTTCCATCATTTGGCTCTATTATTTTGATTGCCCATTACTTCCTTGTTTTAGCATTATTGCACTTGTGATTTCAATTACTCCAACTAGTTATTTCATTTTCAAATGCTTTATTCTTCGACCTTCAGAGGTTGTATAAGGAAGATGTGAACTGCTTCAATCTGGTTCTGAACCAGTCCTAGCATGTGATGTTGACAAAAATAGGGGCTAAAAGAGGGTTTATACTCTGTATCATGTTCCCAAATTGTAGTTTATAAGCCAATTGTGTCTTTTAAATAATGATGAAACTGTTAAAACCTAAACCTCACTTGAAACTGTTGACCTGATTCTGATGCTCCTGAAGCACACTGTCTGTGGAAGATTATACTTGCTATATTAGGATTCAACCAAAATCACCCACACTAATGTGACCGTACACAGTTAAAGAATTTCTACAATTTTGGATATGAATTGCTGAATTTATAGATATATTATGTGATTGACCAATCATCTTAACTTTAACTTCTTTTTTTAATGAGGATCTTCATTTTACTTCTAGTTGAGGCTATTGCTTGGTCTTGCTGGAATAGCTGGCCATGAATTTGGCATGTCTCATCTTTGCTGTAAGGAAACTGTGATGTTTGAAATAGCCATTTCAGGTGCAACACTGATTATGGACGTGGATTGTGTGTTGACAACCCCTCTTTTCAAGACATGTCAGGCATGTCCAATGAAGTAACACATGATCGAGTATATTCACTTAGATGCTTGAACACATGATTCTAAACACTGGTGTAAAAAGTAACAGTGAACAATAATGTAATAGTTTCAACCTTAGATGCGGAATTAGATGAATTTTGGAAGTGAATTCAAATCAATTTTGTCCATGTCTGACCATTGATACTGCTCTTTTGAGTTTAGAGCTGCATGATTTGTATGAGAAAAAAACAGTGGTGGTTGTTTGATGTACTACCCAAAGTTCCTATCTTAGCGGCGGTTTGTCTTTCGAATTTTCTCTGCATCTTTTATTCTGATTTGAACGTCAAGGACAGGAAAATCAAAATACAGAAATATTGATACCTGCCTTGGAAAACGTTTGCTAAATTATTCTTTTCTAATATTTGAACCCTTATGCTATTTGATACACACAGAACACTTACGGACAACATGGTGGTGGGAGTATCTAAGGGTTTCGAGAAGAGACTTCAACTAGTTGGTGTTGGTTATCGTGCAAATGTAGAAGGAAAAGACTTGGTATTAAGTCTGGGGTTCTCTCATCCAGTTAGGATGGCAATCCCTGCTACCCTACAAGTGAAGGTGGAAGAGAACACCAGGATCGTTGTCAGTGGATTTGACAAATGCTCCATTGGTGAGTTTGCTGCTTCAATTAGGAGATGGAGACCCCCTGAACCATATAAAGGTAAGGGTGTGAGGTATGCCAATGAAATTATAAGATTAAAGGAGGGGAAAGCAGGGAAGAAGAAGTGATGAATGTATTTCTTTCATTATATTTTGTCTCAGGTTTTTGCTCATTCGTATGCTTCAACAATGTGGGATGTATTATACTGACAGTAACTCTTTAAATTGGCAAGCAGTGTAATTTCCCCCCCTTTCCTTCAACAATTTTTTTTTTCCTTCTCTCTATAACTCTATTCGATGGTTGCTTGTTGTAATTCCATATTCCCAATTGAGGCTTCGGCCATGGGACTTCTGAGTCATGACGTGTGAATGCATTGCAGCAAAAACAAAAATCCCTTCAAAACCACCCTAAAATAAAACATTAATCTTCTTGTTCTATGCACCGTGCGGATTGTGTGAATGCAAATGAAAAGGCATATTTTATATATAATCTTTCACAAACATGGACCGGTATCTATAAATAAGATCGGTTTGCAATATTATATTATTTCAACGCACGCAGGAGGGTTCTGTGCTAGCTGCTCAAGAGGTGGCCTAATTAATAATTATTAATGACATGCCAATAAGATAAGAGGTTAGTATTCCTCTTGCACATTTCTTGTGCTTCATTAAACGTCTTCTCATCAGCTATAATTAAACCTAGAATATTTCTCCTTCTACAAGCGGTTCTTCTTTCCCCTCCCACGTTTCCAGCCTTTTCAGAGCCTCTTGAACCTGCATTGCAGCATGGTAATTCAGATAGTGGATTTTATATATTTATTCTTCTTCCAATTATATATATATATATATATATATATATATATATATATATATATATTCCAAGGAAGAAAGCAAGAAATTGCCATGATAAAAATTTGGAAACGAGGACATTTCATAAGGAAAGTTCATGCCATGCATATTGTTGATTGCATATTTAACCTAAAATCTGTTTATAAATTTTATTTTATTTTATAATTGATAAAATGAATAAATTAAGGAATTAAACAACTCAAGGTGATAAAAAATGATTGCAATATGATAGAGTTTCCTTATACATGCATCAAACTTTCAGCAAGTAGTGATATAATTAATTAATTAATTAATATACGCAAACTTCACTTCAATTAACAAAGAATTTCAAGTACTCGAAAATGCTCAGCTCACCTCTTTATTCCAATCCGTCCGAATCGTAACCCATAGCAAAATAACTGTTTGCAATACTATGCCAGCAATCATTCCTGACCATATTCCCTGTGCCCACACACACACGCACAGCAATCACATAATTGCTTCCTTGAAACATCAGTATTCATGAGTATCGTTTTTCTAAATATATTTAATTAATGTAGAGGGTGTATTTTCAAAATCATCATGTATTATTTCTATAAATATTTACCATTGATGTATAGGGTGTACTTTTTAAAATGGTCTAAAATAATTAAAATTCAAAGACTTAGTTTCAATTGATATATAAAAAGCTGGTGATACCTCTTAATTATATATTATTGTGGGAAAAGAAGAAGAAGTTAATGCATCTTGTGTTAATAAAAAGAAAAATAAAATAAAATTGATAGTTACCTTGGCACCCAAGTTGAAGTAGAAACCGAAGAGTGAACCCAATGGGATCCCGACCACATAGTAGCATCCGACATTAACGTAGGCAACAAAAGCTTGCCAACCGCATCCAACAGCCACACCTTAATTAATTTTCATGCTTCCATTGTTCAGCATGTTCGCATTAATCAAATGATCGATGTGCTGTAATATATCAATACACGTACCTGATAAAACAGGCTGAACTCCATTTAGTACAAGAGTTAGGGCTAGAAGTGGACAGAGATCAGATACTGCTTTAGCCACAGTTTCGCCGCCGGTGAAACCATAACTGATGACATCCCGTAATGCCATCACTGCTAATGCTGCCATCACTGAGATAATCAAAGACATTGTTGTCACCACTACCACTGAAAACGCGGCTGACTTTGGATTTCCACCTCCCAGTTCATTGCTGACTCTCACGCTGCATGTTCAACCGCATGCGGGTGGCCATATCATATGTGAGATTTTTAATAAATTATTATTATGCATGTATGGTTAATTAATAAATCATAATAAAAATGATAGTATACACATGCAATGGAGAAAAACAACTACAACAAAGAGAGCAATGCTACTTTCTTCCACGAGATCATTTTCTTACAAATAAAATGACAGATGTGGTAAGAACCTATAAATTATGCACCTTATTGATTTATTTGCAAGAGAAGCCATCATAAAAGTTTGTTGTTCTAAGAAAAATTAGCACTGTCCTGTTTAATTTGACTCACCTTGCAGCTGCATTGAATCCAACTGAGATCATAAACACCCATCCAGAGATTGTCATGCTGCAAGAAAAACCCAAATTCTAAGTATCGATTTAAGTACTTAACCAAAACAGTAATTAATATTCACTAGAAAAACCCATTATAAATCCTTTCTCATTAAAATATTTTGTAAATTAAGAAAGGATATCGTATTAAGATTTTTTAAGTAGTATGAAACAAATTGATGAGGTCCTAGAAAACCAAGTAGGTTAAAAAAAGTTTATATATTGAATAATTAATTAATCTCTTAATTGTAGCAATCTGATCTATTTTTCCTGGCTAAGGTAACTAGTAGTCAGTAAGTCAAAGTGGCTAGTGGCTGGCACCTACAAGAGACCTTTTTTGATAGATTTTGGGACTTTCAGATGCTTAAGTAAGTATTTTTTAGAGAGAGAAGTTAATGAAATTTTAGAGAGATGCTCTAAAAATATGTATGCAATAGAGAATAAAGATGTGAACTTGTATTTTTTGAAGAATTCATAGAGTCTTTATAGCCAACAAGTCTTGTTTTTTTTTTTAGAGGAGGGGCTAAAGTTTATCTTGCCCTAATGGGATTGTCGATGGAAAATATCCCTGACACATGCATTAAAAAGAAATAAATATATATCCCTTACACATCATTAATGAGGGATAAATGACAAGTAATTTTAAAGACTTTTATACACCTAGGGGTGTAAAGAGATGAGTGCATTTAACCTTAACATTTTATATTAAGGGTCATGATAAAAAAAAAATAATAGTCTTATAGCTCAATAAGGGGCCTAGAAAGAACATTAGTCTTAGATCTATTTAGGCTCGACGAGATGCTGAGCCCAAAGATTTTGGGTCTAGTAGCCTACCAAAACCACATGTACTTGGACTCAGCGCATATCCGAGCCTAGGGATGTTAGGTCTAGTAGACCCACATGTGTATGGACTCAACATATAGATGAGCCTAGGAATGTTGGATCTGACAATCTATCATACCCACATGTACGCGGCCTCAGCACATAGTTGATTCCAAGAAATTTTGGGTCAGCGTGTTTTCAGGTGCAATACCTGGACCCAAACACGTTGGGCTCAAGCATGAAAGCCCGAGCCTATGAGAGGTGAAAATGGATATGAGCATGCTACCTGGACCCAAAACACGCTAGGCTCGAGCCCACGAGAGTCGAAAATGGGTCCGGGTGTGTTGCCTAGACCCAAACACTCTAGGCTCAAACGCGACAGCCTAAACCCATGAGAGGTGAAAGTGGATTCAGATACGCTACCTAGAGCTAAACATGTTAAGCTTGGGCGTGTCAGCCCAAGCTTATGAGAGGTGAAAGTGGGTCCGAGCGCACTACCTGGATCCAAATACGCTGGGCTCGTGCATGACATCTCAAGTCTACAAGAGGTGAAAGTACGTAGGTCATGGTGCGCTGCCAAGACCCAAACACATTGGGCTCGGGTGCGACAATTGTATGAGGCAAAAATAGGTTCGGGAGCGCTGCTGAGACCCAAACATGCTAGGCTCGAGCATGACAGCCCGAGCCCACGAGGGGTGAAAATGGGTCCAAGCGCGCTGTCTAGACCCAAACATATGGGCTCATGCATGATTGGCTCGAGCTCCAGTTGGGTGTATGCCCATTTATTGAGCGTACATGCACTAGCGAACACCTAGTGCACTACATTGCGCCTATGCATTGGGTGTTCATGCGCCCATGCATGGAGCATAAGCTCGAGCTACTTGCCCGAGCCAATGTTCTTAGTGCATGGGCTCAAGCTCCTTACTCGGGCCCATTCTTCTTAGGAGCTGGGCTCAAGCTACCATGTCCAAGCCCATGTTTTTTAGGTTTTTTCTCTTTTAGAAATCTTTCTAAGTATAGAAACCTATGCAGGATAAGCCTATACTTAGAAAATATTCTAAAAAAGCTAAAAGGAACCCAAGGAGTATGACCCCTAGTGATACATATACTTAGAAAGACAATGACCTCTAGCGATACCAATACTTTAAAAAAAAATTAAAGGGTAGAGGGGACAGATCCATGGAAGCTGTTTTCAATGCACTAAGAAAACCAAGTTCACCCCTCAGAGAGTGGTTGCATTAAGTGTGAGAGGTATGTGACCTCTTTAGAATGGAATAAGGTATGAAAAGCCTCAATGGAAGAAAGATTTCACCAAAAAATAGAAGGTTTGTAGCATTGGAAGGTCTATAACCTCTTTTTTTATGGCGTGAGGGCTTGGGAGCCCCTCACTGAAGAATGGTTAATGGTGTGTGAGAGATATATAACCTCTCTATGATGGCATGAGATATAAAAGCCCATTACTAAAGAGTGGTACAAGTCTGAGACTGTATTGGAGAATGAGAATCTAAGATCAACCCTTGGCAAATTGGTAAGAGATCATTTGACATCACTTGGAGAATGGGGACCCCAGATCTACCCCTAGTGAATTGATAAGAGGCCCATGGGCATCACCTGAAGAATAGGGGATCTCGGATCAATCCCTAACGAATTAGTGAGAGACCCTTAGGAATCACCTGGAGAATGGGAGTTCTAAATCAATCCCTAACGAATTGGTGATAAGCCCATAGGCATCATCGTCAGAGGTTAATCCGGGATCCCAGATCAACCCCTAGGTGGCATCACCTAGAGAATGAGGGTTTTAGATCAACCCCTGGAAAATTGGTGAGAGGGTCCTAGATCAACCCCTAAAAAATTAGTGAGAGGCCCCTAGATGACCTAGAGAATGGGGGATCCTGGATTAACCTTTAGTGAATTGGTGAGAGGTCCCTAGGCATCACCTAAAAAATACGGGATTCCAAATCAACCGCTGGCTAATTGGTTAGAAGCCTCTAGGCATCACCTAGAGAATGGGGATCCCATATCAACTGGCGAATTAGTAAGAGGCTCCTTGAAAAGTATTTATAAACCCCCACTGAAGATCAATAGATAGAGAATGTATGTTAGAGATATATTCTTTTTATTTTAAAAATAAACTTACATTCATATTGAGGATTATGCATCCTATGATGATCTGAGTGATAGGTACATAAGAGGTTCTTAAGAGTAACATGTCTTGAAGCTGGTGCCAAAGTGTTTGCTTTGACTGCACTGCTAACTTTAAAAGAGTAATTTTTAGGATACACCAAATAACCATGGGTTGATCCCTCATAGTTCTTCCTCAAGCTTTCATTTCTAATAAGAGAACGATTTCACTTGAAAGGTCATTGGTTGTTCATGTAATAAGGAGAAGGCCCATGTCGTAGCAAATCAGTCTCTTCCATCCGTATGTGATTTTTCATAACTTGTTTCATCTTAAGTAAACTTCTGTCTAATAAGGCATAAATTTTTCTCCATAGGCATATTCTCTTACCCTTCTTATCAAGGTCTTTAAAGTTATTGGCTCAAGAAATTCTTCCACATTAAGCATCTCCTCATTGAACCTCTTCAAATATGCTCGCATAGACTTACCCTCTTATTGGGTAGCACCAAATAGTTCCCTAAAGCTTTTCTTGGTTAGTATGTTGGTGCTAAAGAGTGTCACTAGCTTAACGTATAGGTCATCGAACCCATCAATAGAGCTTGGCTCTAAATTGTTATACCATGTACACGCAGACCCCCGAAAGGTTGTGGGGATGATTTTACACATTGAGTCACTATCCTAGATGACCGACTTTAAGCTACCGTGTATATTCTGTATATGCTCCCTTAGGTTAGCTAGGCCATCATAGTTGTCCAGACTCATTTTTTATGGAAATGTAGTCTTTAGAAGTCAATTATTCAATACTTGTTTGAACAAGAAATAACCCCTCCATTAATGGGGAGTTGTAGTCATTCTCCTAAGTATGCTCATGTATACATCTTCTCTTAGTCCTTTATCTATTAGACTCTTGGGAGCCCGAGGAGTTTAACATAGAACGATGGTTACGATAACTAGTGTCGTCCATCTCACGGTAGCTAGGGGGAGAATGTTTGGAGTATCGATTTTGTACATAAGTATCGCAATGGCATGAAAGACCCCTTAAAAAACTCTCAAGATTGTCATTATGTTTAGTCTCCCTTGAGTAGTGTAATCATCTAAAGGCACCTGGTATAGACAGTGGATGTGGTGCGAGGGCGTTGTATGTTGTCGAGGGTTTCAAAACTTATAGGGGTGGCAAGGTCTAATTTTGACCTTAGGTTACCAACACAGTATGGGTGGGGAGTTTCACTTGACTTACGATTTGTTAAAGGTCTGGTTGGGCAGAAGTGTTCGTGGTAATAGATAGATTTGTCCAGTGTTTTGACTCAAGTATGTCTTGGTTGTGTGCCATGGAATGGCCTAGAAATGTCAAAAACAAGTTTTAGAAACTTATGGCCTTTTTATCAATTTCCCACAAATGACGCCAATTGATGAGTCTTAAAACTTAAAATTCTTAGGAATAAGGTTGATGTGTTTAATAATTGGTTGATCTTTTAGTTCAAGAATTTGATTCATTCTCTATATTCAAGGTATCTAGTGATTTGATATAGAAAGTCTAAAGGGTTGGTAAGTGGTAGTAGGTGATACTTGGTAAAGCAAGTAACCGGTAACTGTGGTAGTAGCAGGTGATGTCTGCTAATTCAGGTGGCTGGTAATTGGTACCTGCAAAAAGTCTCTTTTGATGGATGTGGGGACTCTCCGATGATAAAGTCAGTAACTTTGTAGAGAGAGAAAGTGCAATGATATTTTAGAGAGATAGATATGAAAATATATATGCTAAGAATATTAAAAATGGAGATTATGAATCTTTGACTTGAATGATTCATGGTGTATTTATAGTTCATGAATCTTATTCTTTTGTGAAGAGGAGCTGAACTATAATTTTATCTTTGTGATATTTTAATAAATATTATACTTCAAATAATACGTATTTGATTAGTATAAAATATCAAGGGACCCTCATGGGGTCCGGAAAAAATTCTCTAGAGAGCGTTGGGTTCAAACAAGATGCCCGAATCCAGTAGAGGTGAAAGTCAGTCCTAGCACCCTGCCTGGACCTAAACACGCTGGGCTCAGGTGAGACAGCCCGAGCCCACGAGATATGAAAGTGGGTGCCTGGACCCAAACATGTTGGGCTCGGGCATGACAACCCGAGCCCTCAAACGCCATGCACTGGGTGTCCATGCGCCTATGCAGGGAGCATGGGCTAGGGCTACTTGTCGGAAACTATGTTTCTAGTGCGCAGGCTCGAGCTTTTTACTGGAGTCCATGTTTCTTAAGTTTTTTTTTTAACTTTTTTCTATTTTAGATGTTTTTTTTAGTTCATTTAAAGATTTTTTTAATTTATTTTTTTTATCAGGAATAAAAATAACTAGTGTGTGTGTGTGTGTGTGTGTGTGTGTTGTGTCTCCGGGATGCCTTGCTACATTACAAATATAGGACACAAAAGAAGAAGAAAAATACTTACCAAATGGAGAGCGAATCCAAAGCCAACTCAGGGTTCTCTAGCAACCCAGATATGAGAACAAGAACTTGGAAGTACCATGTCTCCAAGCACAGCATCACAGCAGATGCAGCAGATAACTTAAAAAATCCCCACAACCCAGAGAAGGCTTGCACAGCAAAACCATCCCATGTATGCTTGCACTTCTCACTGTTAATTATATAAACAAATTGTGCCAGCACAATAATCCACCATGACAAACTCAACACTAGAGATGCACCCAACAAGCCTAGCCCAGTTTTGTACACAGCAAGCCAACTTAACAGAATATGTATTACCAGAGTGATTGCTGATATATATGCACTAGGGGCCATTATGCTTTGAGCTTGCAAAAACTTTTGTATTGGAAAGTTTACCGCATATGCAAAAATTTGAGGAATAAGGCCGTACACAAAAACTGCTGCTGCTGATGCGATTTCCTGTGATTCCCCAAGTAAAACTAAAATGGGTTTGCAAAAGATGTAAATGATTGTGAGTAGGATCCCAGTGAGAGAGAGCAGAACGGTTGATCTTTGTAGATATAACCCTAGCATTCCGTATTTGTGAGCACCAAATGCTTGCCCACAGAGTGTCTCCACAGCACTTCCCATTCCTAACTGTTTCATTAATATACAAGTAATATCAAAATGAGATGGATGACAAAAAAAAATATTTTGATTATATATATATATATAT
>Ga0325411_1007842_pt1 | contig 11621 bp, 9 predicted proteins | sample PopdelMetagenome_13_FD_206181 | JGI IMG/M metagenome (GOLD analysis project Ga0325411, IMG submission 206181) | Populus deltoides microbial communities from Bellville, Georgia, United States - Xylem-PdIQD-R4 | ecosystem: Host-associated > Plants > Phyllosphere > Stem > Wood/Secondary xylem...
ATATTTGTTTGGATAAGAAAAATATTGCAACTTATGATTTGTTTGATGTCGACCCCTTTGTGTCATAAACAACTTGTAATCATTCATGTATACCTGTAATTCAAATCTTCCAGATAGATTTGTTTTACATTATGCTATATAGCTAATTGATGGTTATAAATGATATTAATTTTCTGTAAATATATTTAATTTATTAATAAAATTTTATTTATTTATTTTTAATATTCATCAAATATTTTATTAATGAATTTAATATTTAATTAATAAATTTATAGTAAAGATAAAGTTTTTGGAGCAAAAGTGTTTTGCAAAGAAAATTATAAAGTTGTAATAATTATGGAATTTCTATTGCATCAAGGCATTATTCATAAATGTTCTCAGTTAACGCTCAATTAAGACGGTACATTAATTAGAGTTGTTGAGATTAATACATATTATGTTTTTTCTTTATAAAAAGAAACAATTATTCTTATAAACTGAGGTATGAGAGATACTTAAAACTAATATGTTGGTGCTTGTCAGATGACATGTACTCTGAACTGACCCGTGTAAGAATTTCATATGGACAAATCATTTGTGTTTATGGAAAAGCTCACGTGATGGTTGTGTAAGTGATCTTTAGACTTGAGATCACTAAATTATCTTATATACGAAGTATTATGTTTTGATGCTACTACATGTTCTTCTAATTAAGGGTACTAAATGTGCAGATATTGGATATAACATGAACTATATGAAGGCATTTAAGTAACCAAGAAATGATTCATTACCCTAAGTGAATTATGAAAAATACTTCATATGTTGTCAAACTGTATTGATTGTAAATATTAGCGCAAGGTGGGATAAAATTTGAAAAACTTTTTAAATCTTATTTAAAGAGTCAATGACTATGGTGTTGAAAACAAAATGATTTGGCAAAGTAGACACACTTTATGCCATAATGTATAAATTGAAAAATTGTTGATGAATTAAGGGATAACAATTACACGTGAGCTATATAAAGGTATTTAAGTAATCAAAAAATGATTCATCACCCTATATGAATTAGAAAAAATGTTTTACTTGTTCTTAAATAGTATTGATTGTAAATCCTTACACAAGGTAGAATTAGATTTGTAAAGTGTTTCAAATATTATTCAAATAATCAATGACTATGGTGTTAAGAACAAACATCATTTGACAAAATAGACGTACTTCTTGTTATAATATCTAAATCGAAACATTGTTTATGAATGGATAATAGTTACACTAAAAAATTGATAACTGAAAAGTTAAGTCAAACCACTTATTTGAATTAGTTTATGTGCAAAAATTAATTTTTCTTTCTTGTATTTTTTCCAAAAAAAAAAGTATAGCTACTGTTTCTACCACATCTCGCTGGAATTTACCAAAAATGATACATATGAAAAATCATTTTTCATGGCTACCATGGTAGCAGCGCCAGATGCGAGAGATAACAGCTCATTACTGACTCGACAACGATTCACCAGCACCACCCCTAGGCTGCTGTTGGAGTCACTAATGCATCCATTAGCATTAAGAATTAGTGTTTAGGGGCAAAATTTTGATTCTGCCCCTGGTGCCTTTTTATGATTTTAGAGAGTATAATTACTATTATACCCTTATCACATATAGATAATTACAATAGAATTTTAGGGTGTACAATTTTACAACTACCAATTATTCCTTTTTACATTATGGAATATGGGATAGAATTATGATTATGTCCCTTTAGATATAAAACATTGATTTTATATTTTAAAATTAAAACACTAAATTAATTTAATTATAGAATTAATTTTCCTAATAGGATTAGGATTGCATTAAAATGTTTATTTCAAAAAATTTGCAATAATATAAATCATTATAGGATTAGGATTTAATTTAATTTTTATTTAAAATAATATTTTATAAAAATAGTTTTTTCTAAAATAAAGAGATTTTTTAAGTAACAAAAATTTATTTATTTGATCATAAAATAGTTTAGGATACAAATTTAAATATTATTAATTTGTTATTAAATTATAATCATAAAATTTATTAGGTTCGGTAAATTATCAAATTGGATTTGATTTAATTTTTTTATATCTTATAAATATTATTTTAAAAATTGCGCATAAAACCAATAATTAGAATTGAAGCATGCAATAATTTTATTATGCATATTAATATGTTATTATCCATAATGAATGATTATAGACATTAAAGACCAATGTGATTATGTTTTATGGTTAAATGGTTGTAATAATAAATAGAGTCTACATGTTTTGTCTTTTCTCTATTTTTCTTTTGGATTGTAAACATCTTTTCTCGTCGAATTTCTCTTAAATGTAACTCAAGGGTTGACTGTTTAATTTCTTTTGATGGCTTGAGGAAAATAGTTTTGATATGTCCATAATAATCCAATTAGAATGGAATGTTAGGGGTGTATGTTTATGTATAATTATTATGTATGATATATCACCAACACCATGGAATAAGACTTAATTAAAATAATAAATCTTTTATTAATATATTAAGTAAATGTTGAGAATATGATTTGTTACCTTTTGACTTTATATACATAAAACTAGAGTTCTATTCATGGATAACTTGTTAAGTTACTCAAGGTTACCATTAATCGAATATGTTAAATGCTATAAAATTAAGTCATACTTAACTAATTTATATGACTTGAATGAGTTATTTATGATCATACAAGATTAGAGGTAGTAGTTAGGTGAAACATATATGATATATTTAGATAAAGAGTTGTCAACTAATTCATCCAGAAGTCATATAAAGATGTGATTGATAAGCTGATACGATCCAGACAAGGTTAGATTTTGATTTTGGCGTAAAATTTATTGTCGTCTAGTTTTACGTTAATAAGTATAACTCCAAATCGAACCATTGGATCAAGGTGAAACTTCACCAGAAGATTCCAGAGGAATTTTTCTATGTTTAGGTAAAATTTTAGGTGAATCAGAGTTTGGAAAGGACTTGCAATATAGGTCAAAACAGGTTGTGTGAATGGTGTTATTTACTTTCTTTTGACTAGTGAACTTCCTATTTGGCAATGATTGTTTTCCTACGAGGATATGACAACTTTTTTTGGGAATTTTCTAATTCTACAACGATCTTTAATGGGCTGCAACATAATTTCCAAGTGTGGCAATGATTCATTAATGTTCCAAAATCATTTTCTGCAACATATTTTGTTTCCAGCTAGGATCCAAAGCTTGTTTAGATCAGGGTTTAGGCTTACTAGTATAGGTTCGGGGTCAATTTTGTAAGTGAGTCAATTCAGGCCACGAGGGTAGATCCATTAGGGTTAATTTTTCAGAAGTACTTAAACTATTGTAAGCCTAAATTTCAACAACTTTTTGATTAATAATACTTATAAAATTTTCAATTTAACATGTGAGAGAGATTCTTGTATTCTTTAGTTCTTGAATGAGCTAAATATGACTTATCAAAGATTAACTAGCTTTGTGCCTTTTTATTGTGTTACATTTCTATTAGACCTCTTTCGACTTTCCGGGATCGGGCACTACAAGATTTCACAGTTTTTCCGACGGACATATTCCGTCGATGTGTGATTAGAAGTTCGTCGATAATTTATTTACCGACGTCCTCACCGATGGATTACGTCCGTCGGCTTTACTTTCATCGGTGATTCCCCATTCCGTCGCTATATAGGTCGGCAAAACAAAAAAACCATTTTCCAATGGTTTTATAGACGGAATTTGTGCGCCAAAAAAAAAAAAAGATTCCTACTTGAAATATACCGATGGATTTTTATTCCGTCGGTGATATCTTGATTTACCGACGGCTACGTCTCGTCGGTAAATCTGTCGGTGAGTGTATGAAATACCGACCGAATATATCCGTTTATAAATTCTTCGGTAAGTGTGGCAGCTACTGTCAAATGCCGACAGATTAATTTCGTCGGTAAAACCCTTGGTAATAGTTTTTTTTAAATTTGTTTTTAAAAAATTATTTAGAATATATAATATAAAACTATATAAATTAATGGTAATAAAAACCAATTATGCAAATAAAATTTATATTAAACATAAAAAAAAATCAAAGTTAAATAATATTCATTATAAACTGAATATGTTTTTAAAAAAATATTAAATGAAGTTTTAAAGGTAAATAATGTTTATTACAAATTAATATAAAGGTGGAGCTAGAGGAGGAGGAGGAGATCCTGGAGGAGAAGGCTGGTGGTTATACGGCCAAAAAGGATTAGGCGCACATGTTCCACTATAGGTTGCCATGTTCATGACCATTTTGCGAAGCTGTTCATAAGCCCTTTTTTGTTGTTCATACTCCGCCTTTTGTTGTGCTTGAAACGCTTTGATTTGCTCAGACTCCGCTCTTTATTGTGTATGAGACTCTTTGAGTTGTGTGTACTCCGCTAATAGGTGATCGTATTTATCGGTGAGCTGAGTCGTGTGTTGTTGCAAGGCCACGAATTCCTTAGATTGGGAGCTCGATATTGATTGGGAGCTCCCAATAGTTGAAACACTACGAGCCGACCGCAAGTTGTCAACTGTAGTGTTGGAGAGCCCGTAAACCCGATTTTTATCGGGTCCACCTGACGATCCAACCTCCATCCACAAATCCGGATCGAATTCCGGATGGGTCAAAATATCATCCCCGTATTTCTCCTTCAACCGATTATTATAGGTCTCCTGAAAATAAACATAATAACTTACAAAATAAAATGGTTGAACAAACATACCACAAAAAGTTGAGCATGATTATCAATGAAATGTTGCGCCCCCTTTTGGCGGTCTTGACTCCGCATATGCATCTCCACGAACAGCTCCATCGGGCTCAGCTCACATCCAAGAAACGCAGGCTATAATGAAAAAAGATATATTAACAACAACTTAATTTAACAATATATTTAATTTAAATTAATCTTACCATCCGTTTCGCATATGCAGCAAACGGAACGGAGCCGCCAGTGTGTGTTATCACTGAGCCATGAATTGGCCGATTTCGGTTGCTAGCACTGGACTGTGAGCGTCGTGTGAACCGCTCAGACGTCACGTGCTCAAGATAGTGCGACCATATATCTTCCAGGATGTATATCGGTTTGAAATCCCTCCAAACCGCAACATCGTTCCAGCCTTGGAAACCCCTATCCCTTGTGGTTTTTTTTGCCTGTTTTTGTGCTTCATACCAAAAATCACACAACCTACTTCACGCAACCAAAAATTACATTTCGAAACATAAATTTTTGTCTAAAAAAAATCTTGTATTGTTTTCGATCTTACCTAGTTGCCGCGTGTATTGTCCCAGCAAAATTTGTGTTGTGTATAAATAAACAAGTTTAAATAAAAATAATAATTTATTTACAATTATATTAATAATTTATTAGAAATAAGCTGAAAATTATAAATTAACACCAACCTCAAATCTGTCAAACCATGCATTGATTTGAGGCATCCATTCAGGATGCTTGGATATCTGACTCCATTGAAACAATGGAATCTCCATCGACGATTTAAACGCCGATGATATTACTCGGGTGGCCTCAATGTTTGTGAACTTGAAAAGAAATGAAATAAATTAAATAGTGATTACTTCATAAATTATGTTGTAATTAAAAAAAAATTAAAACCTTAACAAACTTACATTGAAAGGTCATCCTTCCACTGTGCCTCGTACTTGCTGGAAAATTGATTCCACTGCGAAGGCACCCTGCCTCTGCGCTGTAAAGTAGCATTGGAAGAGGCAGCATCGGTTGACGACGCAGGTGGTGTAGGTGCCTCTTCTTAAGAGGCACCTAAGGAAATATCATCATCGCTGCTAAACGAACTAGCTGTGACCGTACGTGAGCGACCAACTCTGGTTTTCGTTCTACGCATCTACACAATTTTATACAAATAATTATATAATTAAATTCAAATGTTAAAAAAAAAATTCGACAGCACCTCCTCTATACTGGATACTACCCAAATCCACAAACCTGCACATATTAACAAAAGTCACAACCAATTGACCCAATCTATACTAATTATTCCAACATATTCAATTACTAAACCTAAGGTAAATTCAACATTAAAAATTACAATTCAACAAATTATTCAAAAATTATGCCAATACAACAAAACAATAAATTAAAAAAAAAACTCTAGAATAACAATCAAAATAAATGAAAAAAATTAAACACAAATCATGCAATAATAGAGTAAAATTAATAATTATTCCAACATATTCAATTACTAATTCTATGGTAAATTCAACATTAACAATAAATATTCAACAAATTAACTAACAATAATTATGCCAATACAACAATAAAATATATTCAATAAATAAAAAAAACTGTAGACTAACAATTAAAATTAATGAAAAAAATTAAACATAAATCATGCAATAATAGAGTAAAATTAACAATTATTCCAAAATATTCAATTACTAATACTAAGGTAAATTCAACATTAACAATTACAATTTAATAATTATGCCAATACAAAAAAACAATAAATTAAAAAAAAACTCTAGAATAACAATCAAAATAAATGGAAAAAATTAAACACAAATCATGCAATAATAGAGTAAAATTAATAATTATTCCAACATATTCAATTACTAATTCTATGGTAAATTCAACATTAACAATAAATATTCAACAAATTAACTAATAATAATTATGCCAATACAACAATAAAAAAAATTCAATAAATTCAAAAAAAGAACTATAGACTTTAGCAATGAATTATGAAAAAAAAACTATAGACTTTATCTACATTACAAAAAATACACCAAAACAAAAAACATAGCAAAAAAAAATTAGCAAAAAAATCTCTTAAAGTAAAATGAAATAAAAGAAATACATACCTTAACTAATGGAGATTCATGAGAAAAGTTGCTAGAGATTGCTGGTGAAACCTTTGAAGAACGGAGTGAAGAATGGAGAGGAAAAGAATCGGTGAAAAACTGAGGAGAAGAAAGAATGAACTAAAGCGGCGGTCAGGAGAACTTCTATACCAGTTTTACCGACGGCTTCATCGACGGATATAAAATTAATTATTATTTTAATTTGTTCCGTCGGTGAGGTAATAAAAATCCGTTGGTAAATTTTGAATTTCGCACCAAAATTTTTAATGACCCTCCATATTTTTTGTGGTCCGTCGGTAATTCCATTAGCAAACTGACGCGGTCAGAGATGCATTTAATGCACAACCCTTTGAAATTCGCACGGTCCATCGGTAAACTTGACCCGCCGATAACGTACCAATGGACTCATATCTGTCGGTATGGACGTCGGTGATTGTGGCATTTCAAGTAATTATTTTCAAACTCTCTGTGAAATGCCGACGGATTTATATCTGTTGGTATTAGGGTTGGTGAATATGGCATTTCAAGAAATTATTTTTGAACTCTCTGTGAAATGCCGACGGATATAAATCCGTCGGTATGGGCGTCGGTGAATGTGGCATTTCAAGTAATTATTTTGTGAAATGCCGACGGATGTAGTCCGTCAGTATGGACGTCGGTGAATGTGGCATTTCAAGTAATTATTTCAATTAATAAATATTTTGTATTTCAAAATATATCATCCATAATCTAAATTACATGAAAAAAAAGATTTTACATAGGGCTTCATTTTGGTAGTTAGTCATAATTTTCTTCTTCTTCGTTATCAATTGAATTGTCATCACCTTCATCGCAATCTTCAATATGGATATCATCTTCTTCATTGACATTTGCTTGTCCGCTAGAGATCAAAAAAAAATTCAACTCCTCTGCGTCAACATCAACAAGACTATCGTCGAAAACACGAAAATTTGAATTTTCTTCCAATTCAATCGAAGGAGCAACTTGATATAGTTCAACCAACTCACTAACTTGAAAGACTTCATCTCACACACTTGTGTCTTCGTTCTCATCCTGAACAACCTCAACACGACCCTGGGTTTCGTTTTAAAAATGGACAACCAATTCACTCTTGATCGATCCTTTCTAAATGAAGGGGTGTATGTGTAATAAACTTGTTGACATTGCTTTGCAAAAACAAAGACATCGTTTATGTTGCGGAGTCTAGCTTTTGAGTTGATTTCGACCAGACCATAGTGGGGATCAACTCTGATTCCTCTATCAGTCATGTCATACCAATAGCATTTGAATAAAAATACTCTATTCTGCTCGTTATGATATTGCAGTTCAACGACCTCTTCTAATCTACCATAGTAGTCAACTTCTAACTCACTACTAGTGGATCCCTTAACACAAACACCGCTGTTGTATGTCTTTCTTCCTTGCCCGTATTTTTCAGTATGGAAAACATATCCATTGATAAAATACTCGTTGTAGCACTTACATTTTCTTTCAGGCTCCAGGCTTAGTGAAGACAATGACTTAGGCGCACTCCTTCCTAATCTGGGATTCGGTCAGCTGTGAGTTATTGGAGAACAAATATTGTCGATGTTGCCTGAAAGTGATAATGATTGTATGATATTACAATATATAATTAACTGTATATTACTAACAAAGTCTAATTAGTATAAACTTACTGAATAAAAGGTCTCAGCTCATCACAGTTAAATAGAACATAGTTGTGTGCTTGTTTGAACTCTATTTCCAACAATTATCTTCCTCTTACAACATTTTTAGGTGTGGGTCGTCCAGTATTGGAGAATATTGACAAGTTCCCACTAGAAGGCACTTCACTGCCATCATCATGCCGTGGAACGCGATTGATTCTCGTTCTCAAATGAGGTTCGAAATAGTACGAGATAAATGTTGAGATCTCCTCAACAATATAGGCCTCACATATTGAAGCCTCAACATGCGCCTTGTTCTTAACCTTTTTCTTGAGATTAAACAAGTATCTGCATTGAAATATTAATCAAGTATTTTCAATTAAGAAAAACATATAAAACACTTTTATATATGAATTACATTGCAACTGTAATATCTAACCATTCGAATGGGTACATCCATCTATATTGGACGGGTCCTCTAACTTTTGCCTCGAACGGTAGATGTATAGGGAGATGCTCCATTGAGTCAAAAAATGATGGAGGGAATATCATCTCAAGTTTGCATAGTGTCTCGACAATATTCGTTTGAATCCTCTCAATGTGATCAACATTCAACTTGCTGGAGCATATATCTCTGAAGAAATGACTCATCTCCGTGAGTGCATCCCATATTCCTTTTGGCAACAAATCACAAAAAGCTAATGGGATGAGTGTTTGCATAAACACGTGGCAGTCATGACTCTTCATTCCATACAATCTGCAGTCCTCTATATTAACCAGCCTTGATATGTTCGATGCATGTCCATCCAAAAAACGCAAACTCTTAAGCCATTTGTAGACTAGCAGTTGTGTGTTTTTCTTTAACACGAAGCTTGCTTTTGGTTTTGCGACCCATGACTCATCATAAACCAACTCCATATTTTTACGGTTACAGTATAAAGCTATATCCAATCTAGCCTTAATGTTGTCCTTTGTCTTCCCTTTCACATCCATGACAGTGTTGAAAATGTTCTTAAACATGTTCTTTTCCATGTGCATGACGTTAAGGTTATGGCGGAGCAGATTGGTCTTCCAATAAGGAAGCTCCCAAAAGATACTTCGCTTTACCCAATTATGGGTCAAACCAAAACCAGGAAACTTTTGCTTACCTGATTGAAGGCCAAACACAATGTCACTGTACTCTGAGACAACATCATGCAATTCTTCACCAGAAAGACGCGGGGATGCAATATCTTTTTCAACTCTGCCAACAAGGAAATCTTTTCTGTTATTTCTGTACCTGTGATTAAGTGGTAAGAAACGACGGTGACAGTCAAAAAAAGAAGCTTTACCTTCGTTTGCTACCGTGAATGCCTTCTGGTTTTCCATGCAATATGGACATGCGAGTTTCTCATGCGTGCTCCAACCAGAAAGCATTCCATAAGCTGGAAAATCATTGATAGTCCACATTAAAGCTGCCCTCATAAGAAAATTTTATTTCCTCGATATATCATAATTCAGAGCTCTGGAGGACCACAACTACGCCAACTCATCAATCAACGGTCGAAGACAAACATCTATATTCTGCCCCGGGCTGCTTGGACCGGGTATGATAGTAGATAAAAACATGAACTCTGACCTCATACACATTCCCGGTGGCAAGTTATAAACTGTGAGTATGACCGGCCAACAAGAATAAGGAGCAATAAATGACCCAAATGGGTTGAATCCGTCTGTACACAACCCAAGACGCACATTCCTTGATACAGCTGAAAATTAAGGATGCACACTGTTAAAGAGTTTCCACGCTTTGCCGTCAAAAGGATGCACCATCACTCCATCAACCGCATCATGTACTTGGTGCCATGTCATGTGCTCAGCAATCCTTAGTGACATGAATAACCTTTACAGTCTAGGTGTGATCGGGAAGTATCTAAGTTTTTTATATGCCACTAGAGTCTTTGCCCTGCCAATTCTAGGTTTGTAACGGGAATGCCCTGCCAGTTCTACCACATGTCATGCACTTGGTCATCTCAGTATTTTCAAGGTAGTATAACATGCAGAATTTAGGGCACATGTCAATTTTCTGGTATCCTAAACCGAGGGGTTTCATCATAGACTTCGCAGCATAGAAGTTCTCTTTCAGCCTGTTCCCTTCACGTAAAATGCTTCTTGCTCGTTCAATAATCTTGTCATACCCGGCCTCACTCAACCAGTGATCTGACTTGATGGTGAACACCTATGCTATGACCGATAATTTACTATGGTTCGTGCAGCCATCCTATAATGGTTCGTCTGAATCTTTCAACAAATCAAAAAACCTAGTTGCATCTGCAATAGGTTCTTCTACGATTGGACATTGACTAACATTACCTTGATTCATTCTCATTGCATTTATAACCATATTTCTGTAAGGATTAGTGTTGTCATTTGCCGCTTCATGCACGTTGCTAGCATTAGAAGTAGACCTAACCACCGTTTCTTCCATTCTCCTCTTACTACCAAATACTTCTTCATGTGCATACCAACACTAATAATTCTCCATAAACCCTTTGTGTAGAAGATGCATCATTACAACATCTGGATGCAAATACTTTTTATTTTGACACTTCCTGCATGGACACCTAATACCGCCTCCAGTAACATTTCTGGGAATAAATGTTGCGAAATTAATAAAACCCTGAACCCCGTTACAATAATCCATCCTCCGCAATCCTTGAGGTGAATCTCGATACATCCATGAATGATCATCCATGACTTATATCGAACCTCTATAAAATTATGATGACATCATGTATTAATTAACTAAGTTAGCTAAATAAACTTGCAAAAATATTACTTTACCTCAAGATTATCCAACAAACCAATCACAACTTCTCATAAATATTAAATATTCATTATCATTTATCAATGTCCATACAAATTAAGATATATAAATTTACGGAAATTACCACTCCGCAATACCATTGATAAAACTTTAAACGGACCCATTAAGCAAGCTATTACTTATTTCAAAACAGCACATATACTTCGGTAGTTCCATAAAGTTTTAACAATTTACAAACAAATACAATCTTACAAAATCTAAAACAAATCATAACAGGTATAGAATTATACATTCATATACTACAAGTTTGTTTGAGAAATAACAAT
>Ga0325411_1007843_pt1 | contig 11620 bp, 10 predicted proteins | sample PopdelMetagenome_13_FD_206181 | JGI IMG/M metagenome (GOLD analysis project Ga0325411, IMG submission 206181) | Populus deltoides microbial communities from Bellville, Georgia, United States - Xylem-PdIQD-R4 | ecosystem: Host-associated > Plants > Phyllosphere > Stem > Wood/Secondary xylem...
TAACTTATAGCAGAATTATTTTTGTATTGTGATAAATATCTCGACCACACAGCTTTCAGGTGCGCGCATGGCAAATATACCTGACAGGGTACAATCAACTCAACATAATGCCAGTTGAGATGAAGCTCACGGGCCAAACCGATGGCCTAGCAGGATATTCTTAATTAATCTTTTTGTTGTTTTTCATTTAAAGAAAGTTATCAGTAATTTATTTCTATTAAATATTTATCCTAACTCCTAAAATACTTTAATCATTTCCATTCCCTATCCATTTATCATATTTTCATATATCGTTATATGTATTTAATATGTAAGTGAAAAAAAAAGAAATTATCATATCATGCTTTTTAATTTTTATTTTATAATAATAATAATGTAATAGTATTTCTAATTTGGATAAATAATGACATGGTTGTTTATTTTTAAATTCAAGCATCGGATCGTACTTGTTACCCATGTAGTTCTACGAAGGTTGTAAGAGAAAAGACAACTTTAAGGATTTGTTTGTATAACTATAAAATTTCAAAACTAAAAGGTGTAGTAAAAAAAAATACAATGAATAGCATAAACAAATTATAACTTAAGACATATACAAACATTATTCTTAAGGATATTTTTGATCTTAACACAAGTTTATTTTTTAGGATCTAACAAGTTACTCTAAAACATTGTCAGACCAAGATCAAAAGAAAATACCAGTAAGCTTTGCAAACATAGAAAAATAATATTATGATTTTTTCAGCACATTTTAACTATAAGAGTGCATGGTATATATAGGCTACTAACATGTAATAACTAGACATAAAATAAATTAGAAAATTAAAGAGTTGTCACAATAGTTAAAAAAAAATAAAAGAGGTATTAGGGAATTAAAGAGTTGTAGCAATTAAAAAAGTTTTAAAATAAAAGAATTGTTAAGATTTTATGACTATTAGAAAATTAATTTCAAGTGTTTAAAAAATTATGGTTTCAGCAGACAAAAATGTTCATAAAGTATAGGTATTATCTTATGCGCACATAGTGAGATTAAAGATTTTTCTCTTACTTGACTCAATCTTATGCGCTCGAGCTCACTATTATTTCCTTGTTGGTTACTATGCCATATCAAAGTTCATCATATAAACATTAGATAAATGTTTTATTTTTTCAATGTAGGATAAATATATTTTGAAATAATCTTCATTATTTATAACAATCCCCCACATATTTCAAAAGAATTTTGAAATAAAAATATACATGCTGGATTTCTATCTATTGAGTATAATGTATCTAATCTATTCTAGTGTCTTTTTAGACTATGAATCAAATCATTTAAAAAATGAGATTTAACTTATTAAATTATTGGTGAAACTTTTTTAATTCTATGAATAATTTTTTTTATTGTAAGTTAGGTATCTCACCATTCACATTATACTCCCAAATTTTTTTGTTGTTTGACTCGATTTTGCGCTTAATAGGCCATGCGCGTGCCTAGTTGTTCATGAGTGCTCTAGAGATTTTGCTAGTATCTTATATGACCGACCCCACTCCACACTCATATAGGTGATTCTATCAAATGTACATTGTAATTAGAACACTATTCATAAGAAACATGGAACTCATTAAAAACTTTGTAGCTCATCCTCTCTTCAATTGCAGACTAGCATTATTCTCACATCATAGAAAATGACTTGTTTTATAGTGCTACAGAATCATAAATAACTATGTTATTACTCATATGAACCTAATTCATGGGATCTCCAATCACATTGGTTAGGTTATCATCATTTTGATTTCTTACTTAAGCATTAGTCTCATTCCTTTTGATGTTTCTAATATTATCTTTCTACCAAGTGGTTTAGTCAGAGGATCAACCAAATTCATTTCTAACTTCACATAATCAATTGAAATAATTTTATTTTTTAATAGTTGTTTTACAACATCATGTCTTCATCAAATATGTCAATTCTTACCACTAAAAGACTTATTCTTAGGAATGGTTATTGCTACTTGGCAATCACAATGCATGAATATAGAAGGTATTGGTTTCATTTCAATTGGAATCTCAGTTAAGAAATTCCTCAACTAGCTTCATTTCATATTGATTTCAAAGCCATAAATGTTGACTATATGGTGGATCGAGCGATTAAACTTTGCTTGGATGATTTCCAAGACACTACACCACTACCAAGAATAAAGATATAGTCACTAGTGGATTTAATCTCATTTAAATCTGAAATGCAATTAGCATTGTTATATCCTTCTAATACAACGAGAAATCCACTATATAAAATACCATAGTCTATGGTACCTCTCAAATGTTTCATTAATCGGACTATTGTCATCCAATGCTTACGATTGAGATTTTGTGTATATCTACTCAATCTAAACATAACGTCTGCTATATCAAGTTGAGTGAAGTTCATCAAATACATCACACTCCCAATAATCTAAACATACTTAAGGTGAGAAACCGGTTCACCTTTATTTTTTTTAATTGAGTGTTAGCATTATAGTACATGCACACATTTATCCACACTAACTGAAGAAAAACCATCACTTAAACCAACTTGATCAAATTTCTCATGTCACTGTTTAAAAGCTTGCTTTGAGCCATATAAAGACTTTTTCGACTTACAAACTTTATTCTTTTGACCAGGAACTATACAACCTTTAGATTGTAACATATATATCTCTTCTTCTAGATCATCATTTAAAAAAACATTTTAACTTCCATTTGATGTATAAAGAGGTTATAAATAGAAGCTAAAACAATTAACACTTGAATTGAAAAAAATTCTAATTACAGGTGAAAATGTATCAAAATAATCCATATTTGTTTTTAGTAAAACATTTTGAAGCTAATCTTGCTTTGTATTTATCTATAGAACCATTAGGAAAATATTTTTCTTTTAAAAATCCATTTACAACCAATAGGTTTTGCACCAGAGGGCAAATCAACAATCTTCCAAGTTTGATTTTATAAAAGTGAATCAATTTCAACTTTAATATTGCTTCTTTCCAAAAAAAAATCAGAAGAAAAGATAGCTTAGGAGTAGGTCACTAGATCCTTATCTACTAGATAAGTGAAAAAATTGTTTTAAAAAAAAGTTTATTTCCTTTGTTTCTTACTCCTTCTCACTTCCTCAATGTGAGTTTCATCAATTTTATTATCATTAATAGGTGTATGAGAAATCTTTTCATTTAATGGATAAATGTGTTCAAAGAATTTTGCATTTTTTCCCTTCAATAATAGTATTGTAATCTAGCACATCACTCTTTAAAACTAGAAACATACATGCAACACTATTTTTAGCATAACCAATAAACATACAATCAGAAGTTTTTGAACCTATCTTTTTCTCTTTTTGTTCAAGTAACATAACCTTAACTAGAAACCCCCACACTTTTAGATATTTTAAATTAGGAGAATAATCTTTCCATAATTTATAAGGTGTTAAACCAATTTTCTTATAAGGAATTTTATTTTGTAAATGACATACAAATAAAATAGCTTCACTCTATAAATTATCAGGTGTTGAAGAACTAACTAGCATAACATTCATCATTTCTTTTAAAGTTCTATTTTTCGTTTTGGCTTCCCTATTAAACTCAGGTGAAGAAGGTGGAGTAACTTCATGTATTTTACCTTCCTATTCATAATAATCATTCATTAGAATTGTTGCGCGTGTGCGGCGTCGTGACGATCATCTTCCTGGATCGGGAATGGTATAGGAAGAAAATACAAGAAATTCTTATCTTTTATTAGTACAAAGAGGGAATGTGAGTTGTCACCCAGTATTTTGGTTATTAGAAACCCTAACTGATCTTGGAGTTTAGGTAAGGAGACTGATTGCGTAAAGAAAATGTATTAGCACCCATAATACACCTTATATCAGGTAAGCTACATTGTTTATCTGTCTGATATAAACTAAAATAATATTATGTTTTCTAACTGTTGGTTTGTTTATGGTTGAAGAAAAGTCTTCCTCAGTAAGGATATCTTTATCTTATTAGGTTAAAAACCTAACTATTCTAAAGCCAATATAAAAATAATATGAACTATCATTTAACTTAATATCAGGAATACATCTTACGTATAAGTTTATAATCTCATATATCAACAGAAAAAAAAATATTTTTGATGTTTTTTAATTTAATATAGGGAATATGTTTTACGTATAAGTTCATAATTTCACGTATTATTAAGAAAACAAAATTAATTTTTTTGATCAAAATAACATCACCTTCATTTAGGAAAGGATTTCTCCTCAAAGTCAGTGTTCGCTGGAATGAGCTAGACGATTTGAAATATAAACCAAGTTCTCATGGCTTTAATTACTCGATAAACACCTTGGAAAGTCGATCTATGCACTCAAACTATTTTTTGATAAATTGCTATAACATTGTGATTTTTTTGGAATCAAATACTTACTATTTTGCGTAATGTTTGGACTATTAATTTGGTTTGATTTGCGTTTGGATTTTTGAAATAATTTGATTACTTGTGTTGAATTATAAGTTTATTTTTAGGGTTGTGATTACTTTGTGGATGTTACATATTGGGGCATGAGTTGTGTTAAGATCGGTATGGATTTATTTGGATTAGCATAAAATTTCAACAAAGTAGGTGACATTAATAATTTTTTTTTGTGGATGTTTGGCATTGTTTGGTTTTGAGTCGATAAATGATAATTTATTTTGAAATGACATCATGATTCAAATAGCTTGATAAAAACATGTTATTTGTGTTTTGCCTAACAAGGTCATAGTTTAGTCGTTAAATTATTTTTTCAAATAATTTTAAGTTCTCCATATTTTCACCCTTTCATATTTAATATTTGAAATTGTGATATACACGTGAGGTGTTTTTTTGATATTAAATAAATCAGTTTCCTCCCACAAAAAAATAACACAAAAATTCTTTCCTTCAAAAATACAATTTTTATTTTAATTTGCATATGGTCAAGTCTCTTAAAAATACAATTTTCTCAAATTAAAAAGTCAAAAGAATATATTTTTTTTATTTGGCATGCTTTTTTTATTTAATAACTAATTTATTAAAGTTATGAGAACTTGACCTACATTTCAAAAAATAACAAAAAATTACTTTTGTTCCTTTTAATATGTGGGATTACAAACTTATATGTAAGATGTTTTTCTGATATTAAATTGAAAAACAACAAAAACATCTATTTTGTTTTTCGTTAGTATCCGAGATAATAAAGTTATACGTAGGACGTATTCGTAATAGTAATAAAAAGATTTTTTTCTTTTTTAAATTATAACGATTAGGTTTCTAATTTGATAAGATAAGGATCTCCTTACTGGGAAGGTCTTTTCTTTAATCATAAACAGACCAACAGTTAGAAAATACAATATTTTTTTAGTTCATATCAGACAAATAAATAATACAACTTACCTTAGGTAAGACATATTAAGGGTGTTAAAACCTTCTTTTTACGCAATCAATCCCCTTACCCGAACTCTGAGACCAGTTAGGGTTCCTAGTGACTAAAATATTAGGTGGCGACTCTCATTTCCTCTTTTTACTAATAAAGAACAAGAATTCATTATCCTTTCTACCCATACCATTCTCGACCATTCTCGATCTAGGAAGATAATCGTTGCGACGCCACATACATGCGACAAGAACATACTCACCTCCTCTATCAGATCTAACTCGTTTGATTTTTTTTATTTAGTTAATTTTCTACTTCTGCTTTTTATAATAAGAACATGTTATAAGCTTCATCTTTACTTCTAAACAGGTAAAATTTTGTATATCTCGACAAATCTTTTATGAAGGTCACATAATATTTCATACATCCTCTAGTCATAGTTTGTTTTAAATCCCCCAAGTCTGTGTATATTAAGCTAAGTAATTCAATTTCTCTTTTAATAGATGCACATATTTTCTTAATAATTTTAGCTTCTACATATATTTCACATTTATTCGTAGATAAATAATTTAAACAAAAAATTAAACTAAGAGAATTCATTTTCTTAAGATACGATAAGCTAACACGTCCTTATCTAGCATGTCATAAATCAATATAGTCAAGCAAGTAAGCAGAAGAAGATGCATTAACATTCATTTCATTAGCAATATTGAGTATAAAAAGTCTATGGTTACAATATCATTTCCCCCACAAATATATTATTCTTAGTCATTACAATCTTGTCAGATTCAAATGACATTTTAATATTAAAATTTCCCAACAAAGCCACATAGACCAAATTTTCTTTTATATTAGGGACATGCAACACCTCATTCAAAGCCAGCATCTTACTTGAAGTCAATTTCAGGACTTTGCCTTTACCAAGAACATTTGTAGTTCTTGAGTTTCCAAGGTAAACCATTTTTTCATCCTTAAAAGGTGTGTAAGTTGAGAATAATTCTTTATTTGCACATATATGCCTAGCAGCATCATATTCTACCACCTAATTTTTCTCATTAGTCACCATATTGACTTGAGAAACAACCACAATAGTGATGTCTTCTCCTTCAACCATGTTGACCTTAGTTTTAGAAGGATTGTTGTTTCTCTTTCTATTTCAGCATTGAGGTGCATGGTGGACAAATTTGCCATACACAAAACAATTTCTCTTTTTCTTAAAATTGTTGGGTTTGGGTTTGAACATATTGGAAAAATGTTACCATTGAACTTATTATTATTATTATTAAATTTATGGTCATACATTTTTTAATGTGAACTCCGTTCCACTAAGTTTGCTTTGGTGGTCATCTCCTTTTTCCTAGTAACTTGCAACTCCTTTCTATTTGTGTCTTTAATGACGATGTGGGTGATAAGATCAATTAAAGATAATTGTCTATGCTTGTACTTGAGTTGTTTCTTGTAGTCGCTCTATAAGTGGGGTAGTTTTTCGATCAATATTTCAGCAATGAATCCTTCAAGAAAGTTGATATTTTCAGCTTTCATGTCCTCTAACAGTCTATGATATTCATTAATTTGAGTTTTAATATCTTTATTATCCACTATTTCCCATTGGTAAAATTTTCCAATGATAATTTTTTGTTTTCCCACATCTTCGACAGTATACTTTGTCACCATATTGCTCTATATCTCCTTCGCTTCCTTATAGCTGCAATATAAATCACATAACTAATTGGAAAGAGTGCTTAAAATGGCGTGTCTACAAACCTTGTTCTCATGTGTCTATGCTTCGACATTGTCATTGGTCTTGGGATCGGTAAGAACCCAAACAACTTCATGCATGTCAAGGACACCAAAAATTCTTTCTTGCCATCTTCTGAAGTTTTCTCTACCAAAAAACTCAATCTTTGAAATATCAAGGAATGGCTTAGCTAATGACACAATGGCGGCAGCAACAGCAAAGTTAGCGACAATAGAGATGATAACTGCAGAGTTCTCAATAACAACATTGTCAAGGGCAGCAATGTTGTCGACAGTAGTGTTCCATCCATGTTACTCAAATATCCTTAAGTTAGTTGTCAAAAAAATACAATGAAGAATAAAAACAAAATATAACTTAAGGCGTATACAAACATTATCCTTAAGGATATTTCCTCAACATAAGACTACCATCCAGGATTCCACAAATTCCTCCTCTAAAACGAGGGTTACTAGATCGAAAGGAAATACTAGTAAGCCTTGCAAACACAAAAAAAAAACACCATGGTTTTTTAGCACACTTTGACTATAAGAGTGCATGATATATATAGGCTGCTAACATGTAAAAACAAAGCAGAAAATAAATTAAGAAATTAAAGAGTTATTACAACAGTTTAAAAAATAAAAAAATAAAAAAATGTTAGGGAATTAAAGAGTTGTAGTTGTTAAAAAAAGTTTTAAAATAAAATAGTTGTTAGGATTTTGTGACTGTTAGAAAATTAATTTCAAGTGTTTAAAAAATTATGGTTTCAGTAGACAAAAGGTTCAGAAAGTGTAGGTGTTGCCTCGCACGTGCAGGGGTGCAATCATAGGGTTTTCTCTTGCTTGGCTCAATTTTATGTGCGTGAGCCCACTATCTTTTCCTTGTTGGTCATTTTTCATATCAAAGTTCACTATATAAACACTAGATAAAAATTTTATTTTTCCAATGGGAGATAAAAACCTTTTGAAATAGTCTTTATTATTTACAACAATTTATTAGTAGTTTCCCAAGCAATGAGTCTGAGCTTTTTTTTTGCCCTTAATAGGCTCGGGACACGCGTCTAAACCCAACACTTTAAACCTGATTTTTTTTAGACCTCATGCAAATTCCTAAAGATTTTTTACTAACTAAATAGATTTTGGATCTCATTTTCCCTACACTTTAGGTGTATAAAAAAAAATCTCACATGGCCTACCACGTTTACATCCTATTAATATTTGTATATGAGATATTTATCCCTTATTAATATATATGTACGAGATATTTACCTCTTATTAATATAATGAAGGAAAAATTACTCTTCAACCCCTTTACTCAAACAAAAGAACAAGATTTATGAACTATAAATACCCCATGAATCACCTAGATAAAAGTTGTCAATCTCTATTTTCTACATATTTGCATAAATATTTTCAAAGTTTTTTCTCTAAAATATCATTATTTTCTCCCTCTCTACAAAAGTTAAGCATATGAAAGTCCTCGCATCTACTAAATGAAACCTTTTAATGATATTTGGCTTTCCACATCAAGTAACCACCCATTTTGGCTTCCCACACCAAGTTACCACCTACTTTGGCTAAGAATAATGGATCAGATTGCAAGAACTAAATGATCAACTTATTATCCAACTGCATAAGCTTTATTCCCAAGCATCTTGAATTTTAAAATATCATTAATTGGCTTTGTCTGTGGGAAATAATAATAATTAAACCATTAGTTTCTCCTTAGTACTCATTTTTTACATTTCTAGGTTATTTCATGGAAGACAACCAAGACACACTTAGGGTAGAATGTGTGATAGATCTACCTGTAACCATAAGCACTTCTGTCCAACTATATTCTCAATAATTCATCAATTAGGTGCAAGTCTTTACTCAAGCTATGTTGGTAACCTAAGGGAAAAACTAACCCTTGTCACCCTAGCAAGTTTTAGTACCTTTAACAACACAAAACTTCAGTGTCATCGCCCTCGACCGCTCTTAATACCCATAGACAATTGCATTACTCGAAGAAGTTTGGGTGAAATGACATTTAGAAGAGTATTTTTTTTCCTCAATGCCTCTCAAATGCCTTAAAAGGTCGTTCGTGCCATACTTATGCTCAGAATGGGCACTCTAGACGCATTTTTATTGGATACCATGAGATTGACATCAGTTACCGAACCTGTCGTTCCAAGCCAAACTCCTTGGGCTTCTTAGATCCCAACTAATAAAAGATTAGGAGATAGTCTGTATTTGAACACTTCTAAAATAATATTGATAAACCTCATCAAGTGGCAGGCTCTCCTGAGTTTTGAATACTCAAATCCTCTAGGACTATATTTCTAGAAAAATAAATCTAAACAACTATGATGACCTCGCCGACCTGAGAGAGCATGTGCAAAACATGCGTAGTAGCTTGAAGTTGGTCATCCATGATAGCGATTTGATGTGTAAAATCATCCCTATAACCTTTAAAAGGTCTAAGCATGCCTAGTATAACAATTTAGAGCTAGGCTCTATTGGAGGGTTCAATGACCTCCATGTCAAGATAGAGACACATTTTAGCACTAATATACCCGTCAACAAAAGCTCAACGAGGTTATTTGGTGTTACTTAGTTGGAGAGTGAATCCACGCGAGTATACTTGAAAAGGTTTGATGAGGAAATGCTCAAAGTGAAAGAGTTGCTTAAACTAGTGGTCTTAAAGATCTTGATAAGTGGGGTGAAAAAGTGTGCTTTATGTAGAAAGTTTATGTCTTACCAGACAGAAGATTGCTCAAAGTAAAACAAGTCATGAAAAATTATATACAGGTGCAAGAGACAAGTATGCTATAGCATAGACCTTTCTGTTTTTACAAGGATAACCAATATGAAAGACCTTCCAAACAGAATCATTCTCCTAATAGGAATAAAAGCTCAAGGAAGAACTAGGAAGATCAACCCATGGTGTATCCTAAAAGCTTGCTACACCCTTAAATCAAAATGGGATGACTCATTCAAAGTTATCAGGATAATCAAGACAAATACCTACCACCTTCAAGATATGGAAGGCAAAGATCTTCCTTGTGCTTAGCACTCATATCACTTAAGGATGCATTATCCTCGATAGGAATGAAAGTTTATTTCTAAAATAAAAGTATTGTGTCTCTGACATAAACTTTCTATTTACCGTTCTCTAGTGCAGACTTGAGCTAACACGACTCTCTAGTAGAGCTTCTAGTCCTTATATAATCTTCAAGTATTAATCTCGGATCTCCTACTCTCCAGTGCAGTCTTAAACTAGCACGACTCTCTAGTAGGGCTTCTAGGTCTCACGCCATCTCAAGGGATTGATCTTAGATCTCCTATTTCTAATGCAGTCTAGGACGAGCACGACTTTCCAGGTGGGCTCCTAGGCCTTACATCATCTCTAAGTATTGATCTCGGATCTCCTGCTCTCCAGTGCAGTCTTAAACTGACACGACTCTCTAGTAGGGCTTCTGACCCTCATACTATCTCTAGGGATAGATCTCGGATCTCATGTTCTCCAATGCATTCTTAGACTTGTATGATTCTCTAATAGAACTTCTAGACTTCACGATATCTCTAAGTATGATCTCAAATCTCTCTTTACTGTGATTACTCTCTAATAAAGGGCTTTCATGCCCCTACACCATCGTTAGGAAGGCTATAGGCCTTCCACTCTCTAGTACAAATTATGATTAGCTCGATTTCTTAAAGGGCTTCCGTGACTCAAGCAATCATCAGGAACAACTATTCATGGTATGAGCTCCTCCATGGTTCCCCTTAACCTCTTTAAAAAAATTTAAAGTATAGATTCCCTCTAGCTTTCTAGAAGATTTTCTAAGCACTGGTTTTTCCATGAATCCTTTAATATCTTAGGAATTTTTTAAAGTATAGTATCCTTTATGATTCCGCTCGACCGTTTAAATTTTTTTTATGAGCTCTTACATAGGCTCTCCTCGACTTCTTTAAGGATTTTTCTAAGTAGGGTTCTTTTAAGATGACTTCTTCTTGGCCTCCTAATTTTTTTTTTTCCAAATATGAATTCCTCTAATGGTTAATAACCGATATTCTAATAACAGTTGTAAACAACAGTTATCAACATCACGTCAGAATGTGCGATTGTGCATGGGGTGCCTGACCCGTACCTATAGCTAGTTGTATGATGGAGCTACCTAGCGTGGTGTTGCTTTCTCAAACTAGTTTAATTATTTAACCCTTTGGGACCGTCGGTGGGTTTCGTTCAGATACTGCAGCAGCGCACCTTCCAAAGGCAAAACAAAAAACAATAATGATGTCTGCCAGACCATTCTTCACGTGATCCTGGAACGTCAGGTTATTTTCTGCGGCATATATATCTTTGTCCCCCCTGTTCCTCTCTTTTTCTTTAAGCCTAGCTTGTTCCTTCTTGTGTTCTTTCTTTCTTTACTTTTTTTTCCACGGGACTCGTCTTTCTAGGTGTATTAATTAATGGATGACAATTACTTTTAATTAAACAATTAGAGTACTGGTATGTT
>Ga0325411_1007844_pt1 | contig 11619 bp, 6 predicted proteins | sample PopdelMetagenome_13_FD_206181 | JGI IMG/M metagenome (GOLD analysis project Ga0325411, IMG submission 206181) | Populus deltoides microbial communities from Bellville, Georgia, United States - Xylem-PdIQD-R4 | ecosystem: Host-associated > Plants > Phyllosphere > Stem > Wood/Secondary xylem...
AATATTCGCATTGCAATATTCATTTTAGCTTTATCTTTGGAGAAGTTTTTTGGGTTATTTCGGAATTGATAATAACTTGATAAGAACATCTTGCGACAGTAAAGAAAAAAGAAGAAGCTTTATATATTGCCATAAATGCTTTATTATTTTTATTATTATTATAAATATCTATACAATATGGCAGATTAGTCACCCACAGTCATGGCAGTTTCGTTAATGAGATGATGAAGCCAAAAGATCTCATATCTACTTATAATTTCTTAATTTTGTTTCGTGATGTTATGCAGTGATAGTGAGAAAACTGGATTCGTCAACCTTGTCTCTTGCTATCTTAGGTAATTCATTATTCTTCAACCAGCTACCTTTAAAAAACTTGATTTTATTGCTCAAAGATAAAAATTAAAAAAAAAATTGAATATTTCTATTTTATATGATTGTGAATTTTGTGTGTGAACATGACTCATAACTGAGTAATTACACTATTTCGTTGAATTACACTGTTTCGTTGAATTCTCCATGCCAAACATTTTTTTATTATTATTTTAATTGGCTTAATTCTGCTTTATATTGAATAGGATTGGGCTGTTTGTTCTAAATAGCATGCTGGTTTTTTGTGAATTTGAATGTGATGTGCTGAATTGGAACCAAATGTAGACCTGGATCGTGGGAAAGTGGATCACACCAAGGGAAAAAAGTTGGGCCCCAACAGGAACACATTTCCATCAATTTGTTGTGCCCCCCCATTTTGTCCTTCAGAAGAGATAACCATGACCTGACGATGTTCAAGGGCTTGGAAACTGCGAGGGAACAAGCTTCTTCAATTATTTGATAGAGAATTAAATGCGTCAACAGTTTCTGCTTCAACTTCATATATAGACTTTTCTAGCATATCATATCCCAGTGCCCACATACGGGCCCCGACTCTCATTACTGAATACTGATCATCTTCATAGAAAAAAGAAAATGGAGGCCCTACCTTGCTCAGGTTAGTTACGTGTTGTGTTTGATTATTTAGTATTTTGGCGGATCTTGTAACAGGGACAGGTGGGTGGAGTTCACCCGCTAGAAGGTTGCTCTACACTGTTTCAGAACTAAAAATATACCCTTTCGGTGACTGAACCTACTGGGTCTTGATTTGCTAATATATAGCTGACGATAATTTACAGAGTTGGACAGCTCAAATCCAAAGCTTGCAAGCGAGTGACGTATTCTGAGGAAAGAATATGATGGAATTACTGGAACAGTGGAAGCGAGTCTGGAGCCAAATGAAGGGGTTTAGATTCCAAAAGGTAACATGAGTTTCCTGTCAAGAACATGATGGGCATGAGCCAAATGAATGAACAGCACATGAGCAGAGGACTCCCTTCACAGAAGCTGAAGCAGATTGGAGTCGAGGGTCTTTAAGCTGAAGAAAATTACATATAAAGAGTCGCAATAATTGTGTTTGATTGCTTCAGCATTCAATTTAGTTGAGGCAAGTCAACAACTACACCGATCGATGACAACGGGTGGTGCTAAATCAGTTTAACCGGTGATAAAGTTGTTCGGAGATATACGAAAGCGTTCAGATCACGGATACAAGGACACTTATGGGAGGGGAAAAAACACAAGGTTACCTTCCCGGTGCAACAAAAAAACAATGAACTTCCTCTTACAAACAAGACACAAACCATGGCAATCAATGACGAGTAGAAAAAGCTTTCTTGGACCTAAGCAGATTAATTAATTCCACTCCAATGTTATTTAATATAAATAAAATCAATATATGTTTCTATATATATATATATATATATATATATTACAAATCAAGTTTGGATCTTATTGAAAATTTCTAGCTCTTTCTTTATGTATATACTGACTTGTTACCATCATCCTTATCTGATAATCACCTTTTATTCCTCTTTCTCCTTTTACTGTCTCCTCCCTTCTCCTGCAAATCTTTTTCCAAACCCAACTTATAAATTGATTATATAGTTACCATAGTTAAGAATATTTATTTAGGTATTGAAATTAATTGATTTTGCGTGATTTGCTGGAGATAATTATTTGAGATGTGATTTGTTAAATTGATCTAATATGGATAAAAAAAATTTAGAAACTGTAACAACCTATTTTGAAAATTCTAGACAAAACGAACTGCGAGATTGAATATGATGGAACTTTAATTCGGTCATTGATTTGTAAAAATTATGGATTAGTCCCTACATTATTGAATTTAGAATTAATTTTGTTTTGTGTTCAAATCATAGTTATCAAACCCGACTCGAGAGTTCACCCCTCTAAGCAGTCGGGTCTCGGATTACACAGATTGACTTAGAAAAATTAAAAATATATATATTTGAGTTTTTAATATTTCATATGAAAAAATTAAAAAGCAATCCATGTGAATATAAACTATATATGTTATAAATAATGAAGTGCAAAATATTATTTCAAAACAAAATTTATCCCACATTAGAAAAGATATTATCTTATTTTTTAAAATTAAAGTATTTAAATCAAAAAGATTTTTTATCCTCTATTAAAAAAACATAACTTTTTTTCTTGTAAAACATAGAGTATATATATTGAAAGGCTTTAAATTCCATATTAAAAAAATAAAATATTATTTCAGTATTTATATAATGAACTTTGAAATGGGTTAGTAACAAACTGAAAAACATGAAGAAAAAGTCTCTTAGGAGAAAAAACACATTTAAAAAACAAGTCTCTACTAGGTTTTGCCGGGTCATCCGGGTTCAAATATGTTAGAAAAAACACATATTATATCAAATATTTTAAATGATGTATTTTGAAAGGATGTTACAAGTTATTTTCTAATATTGTTTTAATTTAATGTGATATAAATATAATTTTACTAAAACCTCAAAAAAAAACTTACGAGAGTATTTCTTTTCATTATCTAGGTTGTCAGATCGCTCCACATTTCAAGGCCTCTCTTTAGTGCCAGGGGCATAAAAATAACAGACTGAATTAATTTAGTAATATTAAAAATACCAGATTTTTTGTGACCTTATATATATAATTTAGATTTATTATATGGGTCTATTTAAATCACTGAATCCACCAACTCATAAAATAACTTGATTTAAGTAATGTTACGTCCTGAATAAAAAGAAGCAGGAGAACAGATTTATTTAATAGATATTTTTTTATGGAAAAAAAAGTTCTATGCGCAAACTAAGAACACGCCATTACCATGGACATGTGATTTTCTTTTACTACTTTTTTTGTATATAAATAAATAGATTACAATAACCATCTAAAAATTTGAATATTTATTATATCCAGAACATCTTTAATTGCTATTTAGAATTTCATGACGACAGAAATAAAATAAAAGCTGCAACTTCTGCTCCATTCATTAACATGCAGATCGGATTTTGGAAGTACAGAGATGACAAAATATATATCGCCTATGAATTGCAGCTTAAAACCACTTATGTCTCTAAATCCTTGGTTTCTTCATAACAAGGCATTCACATGGAGTTTTGTTTGGTGGAGTTTGAGACTGGTTTCAAGCCATGCTTTAATGCAGCATTCCAAACCACGTCGATTCTGTCAACATCAAGTGCCCCAACTTCATGGTGAGTCCAGCCTTCTAGCAGGTGAACCACACCACCTGCATGGCATGCGTGGACTACTCCTCTGTCCATGGTATACTGTTACATCATCCACCAAAATGCTAATTAATCAAACAGCAACACGTAACTAACCTAAGCAAGGTTGCTTGCTCATCATGACGACTGTGTTGGCTGTAGCTAGGGGCTCAATTTTCTTTTTTCCATGGAGATTATCAGTATTATTCAGTAATGAGAGTCGGGGCCCGTATGTGGGCACCAGGTATGATATGCTAGAAAAGTCTATGAAGTTGAAGCAGAAACTGTTGATGCATTTAATTCTCTATCAAATAATTGAAGATATACTTCTCAAAAAAAAAAAATGAAGAAGCTTGTTACCTCGCAGTTTCCAAGCCCTTGAACATCGTCAGGTAGTCTCATGGCTGCAAGATCACCATAAGTGCAGTCTCTTCTGAAGGAAAAAATGGGGGGCACCACAAATTGATGGAAATGTGTTCCTGTTGGAGCCCAACTTTGCTCCCTTGGTGTGATCCACTTTCCCACGATCCAGGTCTACAATTGGGTTCCAAATTCAGCACATCACATTCAAATTCACATAAATCCAGTTTGATATTTAGAGCAAACAGCGCAACCCTCTTCATTATAAAGCAGAAATAAGCCTTCTTCTTCTTTTCTTTTTCCTGAAACAAGCTTTAATATCATAAATAGTTTTTGGTCACAGTACCTTGCAACTACGAGCAGCCTGATACTTTGTCACTTGGACAAAATAACTTTGATATTCGAGTGGGGCCTCTTTCTGAATTTTTTCAAATCTTTCTGTTGATGAAGTCAGCATCTGCAGTATTTGTTTTTCTCCATCAAAACCAAAGATGCATACTTCTATATAGCCATTACAATTTGTAAATTATATATTGAAATAAGAAAATTTAATGAAGAAGATTGGTAGTGTGGGAACACTTACTAGGACTCTTACTCTCCTTTGGCTGAGGTAGAGGGCAATAGCTCTTCCAAGTTTGGAAGTTGCTCCTGTTAAAAACACTTCTTTCACATCCTCAGGGATTTCATTGAGAATAACTGCAGCAGTTAAGGTATTTCCATGGACAACTCGAACTCTAAGGTTTGGGTGCTTGTTCACAAACAGTGTACCACCTCCATTCAGAGCTTCATTCTGCACACAGATTTTGGGGGAAACGTTATTATTTTTAACTTGTAAAAATATATGTTTTTATATTGTTTTGATGCGTCAGTATCTAAATAAAGAAAGAAAACAGCAACCACCATAAATGACTAAATAAAGAGACTGGCAACATCAATTATTTTGATGAACCTTCATTCACTAATTTACGGCGTTGGTCTTTTCGGACACAAACCGCAAACAATATGACTGACTAATGGGTCCCGATGAACTCGAATCACTTAAGCATGTACACTATTTTAGGAGAACATGATTGATGGAGACTATTTGCTTCTGAATTTGCATTTACCGGACTGCCAAAAGTAAAAAAAAAAAGGTGAACCCACCTTTTCCAGCGCGGAAATTTTTTTTTTTTTTTCAATTCAGAACGTGGCCCGCAAAGAGGTCGGAGTTTGGGTTAACAATATGATGCAGATAAAACTGATGTCTAGTATTCCTATCAGAAATCACCAGAAGTAAATTTTTTCTTTTTTAATTTTCAAAACAAGTACGATATGGCCAGGACAAAATCTATATATATATATATATATATATATAGCAAGGGAAGAGAAAATGAATTTTATCATTAATTTAATTACCAACCTTGTTCAATGCAGCAAGGCTAATGACCTTGACCCCGAGCCTATCAGCCCTGAGAATGGCCTGTTCTATGTGCTTGTTGATACCCTCTTTAGCAAATGGCAAGAAGTACTGCATAAAAAAAATTTGCATAAGAAATTTCCTAGCAAGCTTCAACAATGGGTTATTGCAGAGAATTCAAGGCCAAAATTTGAAGCAAACCTGAAAGCCGAATCTAGGAACGCTCCATGTCTCATGCAACCTGCCTCTGAGATTATAGAAAGAGACTAGGAAGGCCTTAGACCAGACCCACATCATAAGCATAACAATGAATGCCGAAGGCCAGCCAACCAGTAAAAAGAGCCTCATCTGGTAAGGCAATGAAGCAAACGATCGTATGACAAAAGGGGCATGCATTGAAGATGATACATCCACAACATGTGCTAAGAAAACGAAATCAGGTATAGTTCTTCTGTCTTTTCCTGCATTACAGCAAATCATTTGTCAAAAATCTTGACTTTTTAAGCTTCCAACTCTGAAAAGAAAGGGGAAATGCAAAAATCACTACAAAAAAAAAAAGGATATTAGAATAATGAAGCATGTCAGAATGGCAAAAGGAGACGCTTTTAACTCTAAAATTTCCTTAACCAAGTGCCATCCCTAAAGAGTAGTTCTAGATTTCCATTATTGATTGTAACTCTGTGCATGTGCGATGCTCTACTGTCTACAGCATTTTGAGGTGCACTATTAGCGCAATGGGTTCCATCAAATTTATGGAGCCTCTTGATCGATGGTCCCCTATTGTCAATGTTCAATTTATTGTCATCATTGCTGCGTGGATCTATTGTTGATTGACTAGCATAAATATTTTAGGCACAAAACTTGATATCCCAGTCCCATTTATTGTATGATAGAGGACTACTATAGTGTTTGGCTTGCCTGCATCTGAGCTCAATTTCTTGTGTAGTTCCCAAGACTTGTTATTACGTGTCTTCCATATTGCATCAAATAATGGCATGAAGAGGCAGAAATTGGTGCCCATGTCTGTATGGTGCAGGCTGTGGTATCTGTATCACTCACCAGAACAAAGTTAACATAAGTCATAATTAAAAATAAATAAATAATTGTTTAAGAATAAAATTAAATAAATGCAAAATTGAAACGGGATATATTTGATATTTGGGTTGGATTAATGTCTAATTGGAGATTGCAAGTATTTCCTCACCAACCTCACCCTATTGTTACATAATATAGATGGAAGTAGGACCTCTATAAATTAATCAAGAATGCCAACATATGGAATGGATTCTCCTCCACGATAGTACAGTGCTGTGAGAGCAAATGTTAGTGCTACTTTTTTTTTCTTAATAATATGAATTGCAAAGATTACTACTTACGTTGGAGTGTAGAGAAGATATCTAAGAAAGGGAAGGGTCTCAAACAATTGAAGAGGAACAACCTCCACATTGCTATGCCCCAAGCATCTAAGAAAATCAAACACCAGGGGATACCCATAAATCATGCTTCTTGATCCGTATCCCATCATATGAGATCCAATTATTGGAATTCCAATGACTGTGGATAGAGCAAGATGCTCCAAAAAGGTTGCATTTGCACCTGAATTACCAAAAAAGAAATATCTTGATCATAAAATGAAGTTACGATTCTGTCAAAATCCGTGACATATCATACTGATTCTTTTTCCTACCTGTATAAGGATGTAACACTGGAGAAGAATGGTGGGTTGAATGGTACTGGGTGAAGAGATAACCTTTATGAAAGCATCTGTGAACCCAATAGTATAGGGGCTCTGAAATTCCCACATGGAGTGTCAAAATGGTAATAAAACCTTTTGTGTTCCATAGAGGAACATTTTCAATAAATGGTGGGTAGATGTAACATGAAATGGAAGCAATGAGAGCTTGAAGAAGTATGAAATTATCCCTGTAAAAATAACCAGCAAAAATAAAAGCAGCTATAATTATGAATTGTGCCAAATCTTAAATTTTAATTAAAAACACAGATGAGATCGTGTCAGGAGAAGCTTGTACCAATCCCACTCTTTGTCTATCTGCTTGAAATCATAGCCTTGTCGACTAATCCGGCGAGTACGTGTTAGGAAAAGCATGTTGACAAAACTGTTCCACAGTTGATGAAGAACAGCTCTAGCAATACATATAATCAAAATATGGAGACACCAATCATCCTTGAAAGAACCCTCTTGAGTCCTTGTATACAAGACTTTACCAAGAAGAGGTCCGTATAGCAGATACTTCACACATAATACACGAGAGAGAGAGAGAGAGAGAGAGAGAGAGCATAAGCATAACAACAAACTAAACAATGAAGAAAAAAATACATTGATAATACTTCATTAAATTTCTGAGCAAAAGAAATTCTTGATCAAGGATATGTGAAAGTTCCTATACCTTATAAATGCCCAGGTTCTCCCAAGGCCAAGCTGACAAAGGACCTACCATTTTTTTGCAGTAAAGCACCTGATCTTCAACGGTTTTCTTCAATTTTTTCTTGAGTTTTTACTGGAGTATATGTCTCAATTTTGCTCCTGTAAGCAGCTTTTTCTTGTTGGGTAAAAAGATAGTTCCCTGGTTATGGCTCAAAGTGGTTAGCTACACCACAAATGAAGCGAAAAAACATCAACGCAAGCTCCAGATGGAGCAACCCTTAGAGGGTAAGAGGGGGGAGAGAGATGAAAGGAAGAGGGTATCAAGCTCAGTCTCTCCCTCTTTGATTTTTTTCTTTAAGACTCGACCAACACTGTATATCTATTACTCGAAACTGCGATATCTTTATGGAGGCACCCACTTATATATAGCTTGAAGGAAGGACCAAAAATACAGTTGAAGTTCTTAATCAATCTTTATTTAGCAGCTCACACTTCCATGTTTTTGTCTCATTTCCTCTCCTCCCTTGTAATTTGGCACACAGCTGGAGTGATGGCCTCATGCTCCTAGAAATTAATGACTCTTTGGTTGGGCAGTTGGAGAATTCAGCTCATGGTTTGTGCCGAATTAGTAATTAATTCAAAATACGTGTTTGTTTTTTTAAGTTATATTATAGGATTTTTTTATTTAAAATTATTTTGATACGTTAATGTTAAAAATAAATTTTAAATAATAATTAATATATTTATAAAAAAACAACCGCTATTATAATATTAAATAAACCAATAAAAAAATATATTTTTATGGTGAAGATGGAAATAATAATTAATTTGTTTCTTGATTTTAAGAATTTTTTTAACTATTTTTTTCGTTCTTTCAAGGAAGGTTAAAGAAGATAAAAGATAGAGATAGCAATAAATTAATTTTTTTATATAAATATCTTTTTAAATATTTTATCATTTTAATCTTTATGGTTACATCATATTTAGACTAATAATTTTCCCAATTTAATTTTTACTATTAAATTTGGAAAACTAAAAGATATAAAAGTAAAAAATCATAAAAAAATTTAAAAAAAAATTCTTTAATATTTAACATACAACTAAAAGGTATCAATATTTTACCATGGATTATCCACAGTGCAATCCATAATAAAATGATTAATTTATCCTTCAAAGATATCGAAAAATAAAGTGCATATAAGAGTGGAATAGTATTTTTACATTTTGTTTCATAGTATAATTATGTCCATGATTTTAGAAGAAAAAAAAGCCTTATGTTCGAGGGGCATTTCTTAATTTTCATATTTTTATATAGTGTAATTATCAAATAACTCTTGGGGTCAAAAACATTTTCTAAGGATAAGGGTTATTTTTGGTTTCTCAAACCTAGGTTTATTTTGCAATTATCACATGGGATTAGGGGTGTTTTGCTCTTTGTAATAATCATTAGAATTAACTTTTTCTTATCTAAGTTCAAGGGGTATTTTCAGTTTTTTTGGAATTAACTTTTGCAAGATGCGCTAACCTTGCAAAGTTGTAGAATGGTCCTCAATCTTCTAATTGTATTGAATCTGATTTATTTATTTTTTAATTTCATTCCTTGACATTTGATTTTTTTATGTTTTTTTGTCAAATTTTACCGTCATTTTTTTTATTCCTATATATTTTGATTTTAAGCTTTTTTTCTAATTGGAATTTATTTTTCAATTTAATCCATTATCATTTGATTTTAATTCGTTCATTATTTTTATGATTGTAATTCCTTTTATTTTCAATTCTTTTATTGATTATTATTATTTTTGCAATTTTATCACTTATTGTTTAATTTTATTGGATTTTCATTTCATATTTGGTGCTTATTTTTTTATTATGCTTTTAAAACCCGACCCAGGAGTCAACCCTTGAGTCATGGGTTGGGTTGAGTGATCAGGGTTGCCAGGGTCAATCGAGTTTTTTATTTTGCAGGAAGTAAAAATGACATTATTTTAATAAAAAAAACTAATGGCAAAAAAAATCTACGGGTATTAACATGATTTTCCCCTAACTAATAACTTTATTTTTTATTCAGCTAAAAGGTAAAATTTATATTATTTTGATAAAAAAATAATGGAGAAAAAAATTCAATTATGATCTTTTTTTTTAATTACTCTTTCTTTGTTTTGGATTTTTTTTTTTTAGATTTTGTCTTCATTTTCATCAATTTTCATTTGATTTTGTTTTGTTATTATATCAAATATGGTACTCATTCTCTTTATTGTTGTTTTTTATTCTTTTCTTGGTTTGTTTTTTCTTTCAATTTTATCCCTCGACATTTTATTTCATGTTTTTTTCAGATTTAATCTTTATTTTTGTAATTGCTTTTTTTTTATCATTTTTTTAATTTGTTTTTTCTTTCAATTTTGTCTCTCAATATTTTATTTTATTTTTTTATCCAATCTTAGTTGTCATTCTTTTAATTCTTTTATCCTTTTTCTTGTTTTATTAAGTCTCTCATCATTTTCTTTTACTATTTTTTATACTAGATTTAGTCTTTATTGTTCTAATTATTATTTATTTTTTTATAATTAAAAATTTTGCTCAATATTTATTTTGATTTTTTATATGGTCATTCTAATCTCATCATCAGAATTATTAATTTTAAAGATTAAAAAAATTGACCCACCACGTGACGTGTGACGTATGGCAGAGCGGGGAAAAAAAAATCTAGCTCCTAGTAAATTGAATCCAATATACAAGTTCAACAACTAACAAGCATTGCAATTTTTTCCTCGATATTCTTGTTAAATTGAATCCAGTACAAAAGTTCAATGCTAACAAGAACTTTTTTTTTTCCCTAATATGAAATGTAATATAACTAATTAAATGAAAGAAGACAAGTCATTTAAAGCAATAAAGTAAATGTGAGTTTCTGATTTCATGACATTTTAATATTTTCATACTAAATTCCCGACAATGAATAGAATTAATATTATAAATTAATAAAATTCATAGCGATATATTGACCTTGGAGGGCCTCATTAATTAAGTTTTTAATCAACTACCAGCAGAAACTTAGAAACCAGAAACTACCTGTAGCCTTTAAATCTAGTTTACCAGTACAGAAACGAGTTAACATGGTGGGGTTTGGGTGGCGCTGCGTGTGTGATGGAGGACTTGATGGTGCCACATACAGCCACACGGTGATCTGACTCGTGGTTCCGTAAGAAACACTCTTGTATTGTGTACGTACCTAATTAAACCCTGGATATGATATTAGTCCTTCTAGTTTCAATAAATACTTACTCGACCCTTATATTCTTTATTCATTTTAACTTAATCCTTCTCTCCTTTCGTCTCCTTTTTCAATTTATTTTGTATTTTAATTCTTTTAAGTGGAGAAATAGAAGAGACAGCTCCTCCTAGGGTTTTGCTTTTCATGAAAAAAAAAAAAAAAAAACTAAAAGGTATCCTCAAAACACTGTGACTCTAGATTCATTATATTATAAATTGAAATAGTGTAACATCCATTTTTTTTTTCAAACAAAATCAAGTGTCTTGCTATTAGGGATAATATGATCCTTTTCATATGATATATTGGTGATTATCAAACTGATGTGAACAAATCGGTCTTCTTATATTTTTTTAGAAAAGTTAAATAATTTAATTATTTTTAAAAACAAAAAAATAAAATAAACTAACATTAAAAGGGTTTTTTTTATCTTTTTAATTTTTTAAAGCATAGTGAAATTACTGAATTATTTTTAATATTATTTTTTAACTTGAGTTCGAGTGTTGTTTTGTCTTTTTATTATGATTTTTTTTTTGTTATAATCAAGTGTATTTATGGGATTTTTTATAGTTTGACAAAAATAAATAACATTAAAAAAAGTGATTGGCAT
>Ga0325411_1007846_pt1 | contig 11617 bp, 10 predicted proteins | sample PopdelMetagenome_13_FD_206181 | JGI IMG/M metagenome (GOLD analysis project Ga0325411, IMG submission 206181) | Populus deltoides microbial communities from Bellville, Georgia, United States - Xylem-PdIQD-R4 | ecosystem: Host-associated > Plants > Phyllosphere > Stem > Wood/Secondary xylem...
GTGTTGTTGTTAACTATAATTTATACAATAAACCTCCCTGTGGTTCGACCCCGGTCTTGCCGGGTTATTTATTACTTCGACACTCCTGCACTTGGGAGAAGACATCAATCTTTTGGTCGTGTCAGTTATTAAACTCAAATTTTTCAGTTGGTGTGATACTTTTAGGTTACATGCTCTTGAAAGTTAGGTAACTGATTTGGAATATTAGTTCCATGTCAACTGTGTATTTGTATATAAATAGCAGTAAGTATGGGAATGCAATATTACTTTTATATTGTCAATTCACAAGTAGAAACCGAATGTTGTAGCACCTGCAATCAGGTGTGGTGGTTTCTACCCGTCGTGTTGCACATTACTGGTATTTCTACAACTATAAGAAGTAAGTTGCATTTAATTTATTATTAGTTGCAGCCGATGATTACTTTGAATGTCATGAAATTCATTATAAATAATATGTATTCTTAGGTTTGTAAATGTATGTTCATTTGCATAATTGAAAATGAAAAGGGCAACAAGGTTGATAGGCAGTCACACGCAATGGGAACAAGGCTTATGTTTATTGTGTTCTTGGAAGAGTGAAGGGGTAGAAATTCATGGCCTTTATGATAAATACCATAACAAGACTATCAACAATGAGATGCTAAAAGAAAGTCTTTGGTTTTTTCTTTTTCTTTTTTTCTTTCACCATATGGTTGAGTAAATTATAGTTTAGTCCCTGTTGATGAGATTTTAAGAGTTAATTTTTTTTTTAGAAAATCACAGTTATCCAATGTTAATTGCTAATTCTTTCTTAAATTCCCATTTTGATCTTTGCAAATACTATTTTTTAGTTTGTTTATGGCCGGTGGAATTGGAAATTGTGATTAGAGATAAAAGGCAATTTCGAAAAAAAAATTAGTTTACTTGAAAACTAATTAAAAGACTGTTACGCAATCAAATATAGCCTCCTACAAATTGCAAGGCTAGCAAAACTACATTATACTTATAGAAATGGAACAATATTACTAGTCTTATTTACAAATCCAAGATTGTTATTAATTGATTTTTATGGAAATGAACCTATGTTAAATGTTAATTATTTTTTATGCTAGGATATTAAATGACTATATTTCGGGTTATATAAAAAGTGATGCTGAGGGTAAAATAATATTTTACAATATAGTATTTCGGTATCCATAATACATTATTTTTTTTAACAAGTCTTAAGCTTTTCAATTATTCACAAAAAATTTGTATGTCATGATAGATATGGATTCGAACTGGTTTTCAACACTTTTTGACGGGAGTTATGATGATGTAATGAATAACGTAGCCAATTATGTTAATTATGGTCATTCTTCTAATAATGATGGAGATTCCAATGGTAATCACAATTCTGATAACGACAACAACGACGACAAAGATTCAAATGAAGAAGGTGAGTTGTTTTGGAAAAGGGAGTTTGATCGTCATAAATTGGTTTGATGCACGACGGGTACCCTCGCATTATATTATAATACTTATATATATAAGGAACCCTGTATGGATTCGTACAACACTAGAATGCGATGTATGAACAAAATATTACATGGATATTAGACACGTTGTGTAAACATGTTTAGGATGGATGCGCGAGATTTCAAAGTCTTTGTTTTCAACTTGAAAACCAATATGGGTTAAAAGCATCTCGAAGAATGTGTTTTTTTGAAAAAGTTGGAATATTTCTTTATACAATAGCATTGGGTGCTTCCAACAGGGAAGTTTAGGAGAGATTTCAACGATTAGTAGGTACTTTAATGAAGTTCTTAAATCAGTTTGTTCGCTCGCTACAGATTTAATACAACATGCAGATCCCAGGTTTGTAAACACACTGCGTGAAATTGTGAACAATCTAAGGTATATGCCTTATTTCAAGGTAATGTCATTAATCATATTTATTGATGGTGCTTCGTATTAAATAAATTTGCGAAATTTATTTTTTTAGTCAGCTCAAATTGATGCTTGTTGCTGGTTATTTGTATATTAGAATTGTGTAGGAGCTATTGATGGTACACATGTGATGCATGTGTTTCTTCAAAAAACCAAATTCCATTTATTGGAAGAAAAGGTGTGCCGACCTAGAAAATTATGGCTGCATGTAGCTTTGACATACAATTCATATTTTTTTGGGCGAGTTGGGAAGATAGTGCACAAAATACACGAATTTTTCTCGAGGCAATTGACAATCCACATATAAAATTTCCTAAGCCATCAGAAGGTAATAACGTGTGTATGTGTGTGTGTGTGTGTATGATAATTAATGTCAATTTTTTTTTGCATTTTTCGATTTAAAAAATTATGTGTATTTACAGGGAAATACTACTTGGTTGATTCGGGATATCCTAATGAATATGGATTTTTAGGTCCATATAGAGGTCAGGGATATCATTTGCAAGAATTTAGAAGGCGAGGACATCCACAAACTTGTGAAGAAATTTTCAACCGTGTGCACTCTTCATTAAGTTTTGTGATAGAACATACATTTGGAGTTTGGAAAAAAAGATGGTGAATCCTACATAATATGTCATCCTTTAATTACAAGGCACAAGTTCAAATTATTGTCGCATCCATGGCAATTCATAATTACATTAGAAGAACTTCAATGCAAGATGTGGCATTTATAGAGTTCGATCGTCATCCTAATTTTATGCCTGATGATTTTCTAACTGATGTGACTCCACATTCACAAATCCAAAGACACCACAGGCCTTCACGAATGGATTATGTACATGATGGAATTGTAGAAAGTTAATGACACAATTATAAAATATTGTTCTAATATGTTTAGGTCTCTTTGCAATATTTTATTGGTTGTAAGATTACTTTTTATGTTATTGTTCATTAATATTATGAATCAAGTCCTTTTAGGTAAATATATCATAACATCAAATTGAATCGTAATTTTTAACCAAACACATTATACTACTTTTTGTTCAACCTCAATTTCAACCACAGTTTTAACCAAACATATATTTTTTCAAACCAATCTCAACTAAATCACTTTTTTTATAAAAACAATTTTTTTCTAACTACAATCACAACAGCTACCATAATATCAAACATACTAGTGTGTGAGTGCGTGTTCGGATAAATCAAAAATGAGAGAGGGAGGTTTTTCCAGAAAATCTTAGGTTGTCATTGAAAGCATCGATCTGCTTATTTTGTTTGGATGGAGCCAAGAGAGGAAGGGGGGAAATAGAGATGAAAAACTTAAGAGGAAATTTTCCAAGGTTTGATGATAGAAACCATAAAATCTTATTTTGATACAGTGTTATTAAACTCGGCCCGGCTCAGTGAGTCGACCTGGGACCCAGTTGACTCGGTGGCTGGACTGGTCCGGGTTTAATAAAAGACCAGCTATGGCAACAACCCGACCAAACCCGGGCGACCGGCGGGTCGACCCGTGGCCCGGGCAAACCTGGACGAGACCCGATTTTTTTTTCAAATGTGGGATTGAAACCTATTAGTATATATACTTTGTGTTTCCAAGAAAAAAAGTCATATTTTTTCAATGTGGAATAAAAAACCTTTTGGTTTAAATATTTCAACTTAAAAGGATAACATAGTATATTTTTAATGTGGGATTTGAAGCCCTTTCGTATACATACTCTATGTTCCCAAGAAAAAAATCATGTTTTTTCAATGTGGGATAAAAAATCTTTTGGTATAAATATTTCAACTTAAAAGAATAATATAATATCTTTTCAATGTGGGATTTGAAACCCTTTCGTATATATACTCTATGTTCCCATAAAAAAAAAAATTATGTTTTTTCAATCTGAGATTTGAAACCTATTAGTATATATACTCTATATTTTCAAGAAAAAAATTATGTTTTTTCAATATGAGATAAAAAACTTTTTAAAATATTCTTTTAAACTTTATTGTTTACAATATGTATATCATATATTTACATGGATTTTTTCATATGAATTATTAAAATTTTAATTTTTTTTAATTTTTCCGAGTTAACTCATGAAACCCGAAACTCGACCCCTTAACCAGGTCAACTCCCGGACCAGATTTAATAACCATGTTTTGATACCGTGAGCGGTACTAATCATAATCCGATAATCTCCTCTTTTATGTCTTTGAGAAGAATGGTCAAGGGCTTCATTACATCAGTTGTAATAATTCTCATCACATACCGCACACACCTACAAAACCACAGGGAAAAAAGAAAAAAGAAAACAACCCTTGCAACACAAAAGCAGGTGCAATCCACTTAAATTACCCATCACAAATTACGGTGCATTTCTGACGTAAGCACCCTGTAGGCTGCTATTCTTGAGCTGCAACACCCGCCATATTTGGAAGCAAGAACAAGCACGACAATACCCATTTGTTTAAAACCAGCAAGCACTATCAAACGACAAAATGTATGATACTGGGGAGAGATCGGGAGATGAAACAATCCATGCGTTTTATACAGTGCAAGAACAATCCATCATATATATTACAAAGCATGAAATCCAATTCTAAATCAAATAGTAATATACCATTGAAGGTGACTGCGCAGAATCCAACTCAAATTTATGAATTGTTGAACAAGCTTTTCCAGGTTAACCATCACTCTACTAGCAGGTTTCCAACATTCTGATTCTTAATCAACAAATGGCGCTGCATGCATTAAAAGACAGTTTTCTGCACATTACTGGAACAGTAGGGCATACCAATTGCGTCAGCTGAAGGCAACCAGTGACACAATTCCAGTAGATATCAAAATTGTCAACAAACTTGAGATTTACCAGAAATATGCCATCGCTTCTCATGAATGATCATTGGACCTTGACCGAGTCAAACGCCGGCGCCTTCTTGGGATTGGAGATGCATCTTCACCAGCATTGCCTAATACATGCAAATAACCGTCGTCGTCGTTGTCGTCGTCGTCGTCATGTAAACCCAACAAATTCTCACCCCAAAGGAACCGGCGGTCAGCTAAAGTTTCGGCAGATTGGCGATGCCTAGTCCAAGCCCTTGACCAGGTCCTTGGTTCAGCTGCACCATCATTTGAACCAATCATCTGGAAAAAAAAGAAAGTAGTCCACCATGGTGCATTGACTTCATTTGTCCTGCTTTCCCTTTCAACTGATAATCTATCTCCATTTTCAATTATGTAATCACCAACCACAACAGCACCTGGCATAGCTGAATGGACAGCACTGACAATATCACCATATTCTCTCTGGTGCTCAAGGCATCTCCAAGCTCGTTCCCTAGATGGATCAATGTCACAGGGCCGGATAGTTGGGTGAACCCTCCTGGCATGTCTACGCAATTCTTGGTAGTTTCCAGAGAATGAGCAAGATTCCCGGGAGCAACTTCGCTTCTTCAAGTTCAGATATTTTCTAGCCTCATCCACCACCTCCCAGCCTAGTATGGTTCCTCGGCATAAAGGGCAACTGGGACTCAAACTTAACTCTGGTGAGTTTGCATTAACCCCTTCATGTTCAATCCTTTCCTGAACAGACTCGAAATCTACAAGTTCTTCAGGCAGTCTAACAAAAGTGTCATTGCTGATCTCATTTAGATTGTGATTTTCATTACCATCAATGGCATGAGTTCTCAAAGTCACGCTTGCATCAGTAGTGGTACTAGAACTGACTGAGTTGATGGGTATTGAACTTTGAGAGGTAGCATTGCTCCTAGAATTGCCCCTCGATTTTTTGAACTGGTCCAGGCAATTTGAGTGCCTGTAACTCGTATCACAAATGTAAGATTTGCAGCCCTTCTCATTTGAGCTGCACAGGAGTAGAACAGCATTATGAGGACGGTCCAAGCAGATAGGACATGATACCTCATCCAATTCTTTGTGCAGGGCATGAATATCTGAATCAGTATTAAGTCTTCGTTTCAAAGCAGCCATCTTGAATTCACTGTAATAAGTTACTCAACACTTGAACTCATCAGACACCAATAATAATGAAAATGGAGCGGTACAAATTAACATACCAATAATATTGACAGAAGAACTAATAACTTTCCCACTAACTAATTATAGCAACATGCTAATGTACCTAGGCAATATTTCACTTGTATCACTCAAGAAAACAATTAGCAAAGCATTACTGGTAGATCAGAGAACACCCAATATGGCTTCAAGAAGTGAAAGTCGTGAACAGGGAAAACCAAAAGCAACTCAACTTCCATTCCAAAAGGTAAAAAAAAAAAAAAAAAATTCCCTATCTTCTTTATTTGTCTTTACAGTAGAATCGTATCTTAGATATAACCCACAATTTTAGACGAAAAGGAAACAGGAACTGATTGGAATAATGTTTGCTAACCAGTATTTTGTAAATTATATTTCTGGCAATTGAAGTCCAATAACAGTACATCTAAAAGTTGTTAAAAAAAAAAAAAAACTAAAATTTGGCAGCTACACTGGTGGTCGCAACATTCAAAAACAAACAAAACTTGATAGTCTTTGGACACCAGTCACCTATTACCAAAGCCAGAAGTCCACTTGAGCACATTATTTCTGTTTAGTGTCATTTTTTTTTCTTTGCAAAACTAAAGCATATTCCTATTCTTCATTTCGAAGCTCATGCATCTCATGCATGCTTTCCTTTACATTGTCCACAATTAGCTTTTCTAACATCTCAGAGACATGATTGTTTCTTAGACTATCCTTTATCTTATTGCCGCTTGTCTATTTTAACCTCCTTACTTCGCATGCATACCTTATTTGATTGCTGACCAACCAATAAAAAACTTTGATATAACCTGGAAAAGGGTTTCTGAATGCAGACACCTATGGCAAATTCTGAATTCTGAACCAAGTGCCATACAATCAGAAATAGGACGATACACTCCCAACATCATATTTCATGAAGAGAATACAATTGTGGAATCCACAACACAGCAGACGGAATTGCCCATAAGATGCCAAAAAAGAACATATGACTCCAAAAAATAACCGCAGCTTCAAGGAAAATAACCACAGTTTTATCCTCCCAAAAGAAGTAAGATGTTGTTTGAAAACAAGAATTCTTGGAGTTATATGGAACACAAGAGAGTAAGAAAACATCCACGCCCACACAGCAAAGTTTGGCATCCATATCCAAGAAAACAGATAATTTGACTGGTAGTTCAAGTAGAGTATTTAAGATCTCTACTAGTTCTTTCAATATAACAGTCATGTATAATTATCGCATCAGAATTGTGGAATGTCTTCTACAAGTTCTCTTTCTCTTTTTTTATTTTTTGAGAAATAAACTGGCATGGCAAAGTTCATATCTTTGATGGCATCTATCCAAGATACAGCTAAAAATGGTGATATCAGATAACGGTATTCAACTCCAAAGTTACCCATCATAGATTCTCTAATTTCATTGCGGAAAAATAAATGAAACCTCTCTCCCACTAAGACTTAGGTTTAGAAGTAAATGATGTCTGCTTAACCATTTACATAAAGAGATTACTCTGTGGAATGACATTTAAGTATAATTTGTGTTACTCCTATCATTTTTTTCATGAACCAAAAAACTAAGCACTCTTCATAATATAACTTTATTTTTTTCATAAATCTTGTAAGCAAAACCTTAAAAACTGGTTGGCATGTAACAGTTCAAGGAATATAATCTAAAAGAAAATAAAAATCTACATTACAAAAAATATATCTCTGTAATGAGAAGGCAAGGCTTAAACTTACAAAAGCAAGTTCATCTGCATTTTATACTTACCATAAGAAGGTACTGTACTGAAATTACCCACTGGAAGCTTCTGAGTGCCCAGTTATATAACGAATTGAAAACTACATACTTAAACACAAGGCAAGCCCTCTACAAAGCTCCAAAGAGCGCCATAATTATTTCAGTAATCCTGACTCCTAAAGACTTGATACAACCTTCAATAACTTACACTAATTACTTCTCAAGCCACTAAGTTATGATTAGTCACAAAACCTGTAGAATGCCAGAAAAGAGTACATGAGATCATAATCAAAAAGCTCGATGAAGGTTTCATGAGTCACTAGAGAAGAAAAGGAACAAGCATATATAAGAACAGGAAAGCTTCAAGAAGAGTTTTGGATAGAAACAATTTAAATAAGAAATGAAATGCATATGTCAGAATATGGTAATTCTTGGATTTAAATTTCTATCTAATAAAAGCCTCGATCCCAGATACAAAGAGAAACACTCAGTTCTAATGACATATCAATGGAGATGATCAAAACAGTTCAACACGGAGAGGAAAAACAAAAAAAAAAAACCCTGTAAACATTATGAACTCCAATGTTGGCATAAAATCCCTGAACTATATGAGCAGCTAACATGTCAGCCAATATAAGGATAAAATGGCATTATCAAAAGAAGAAAAGTCCATCCACTAGTACCTTAATCTTGTCCAATATCGATTCATCAATAGAAAAGGCAGAGACTTAGTGTTGCTATTATCAGTATATATAATCAAGCACAGAAATTCCAGCTTACACCATCACTTGACAATCCCACATGATGTTTCTAGATAAATGAAATGCACCAACCCCATTAATCACTTACACCATCACTTGACAATCCCACATGATGTTTCTAGATAAATGAAATGCATCAACCCCATTAATCATCTAAAACAGTAAAATTCCACATAAATCTTAGTGATATGACGAGGATTTGAGAATTTTTCCCGGGGATGGTAGTTAAAGGTAGTGAGGGTGTCAAAACCAAAACCAAACGAGACTAGAGGCAACAATGGAACTAGCATCATTCCTACAAGTGCGATTACTATACCAAAATAAAGAAAATCCAACAACGCGCAGCAGAAACTAAGACCAGAATTGAGAAGAAAATTAATTCATAACAATTTCCGAAATATAATCCATGGATTTATCATTTCCCATAAATAAATTAACAACACACATCTAAATTAACAACACACATATAAGTGGACTTCCAACCATGGCAATTCCAAAATTTATAAGTACCCATAAATTTTTTTTCTTTAATTTGCACGGAATCAAAACTATACAAAACCGTTTTAGCATTAATTAATTAACTAAAGTAACAGATGAAAATCGTAGCCAAACATAGATCGATCAAAATACAAATCAATCAACATAATTGTAATTAACAATGACGGGTCATCTAAGTTTAATTAACAAAAAAAAAGTTGAGGAATTACAAGGCAATCGAATTCCTGATGATGATCTATCTGTTGGGGTCCTTGGGGAGGTTGCGTTAAGAACTCCCGGTTATGAAGATAGGTAGGTAGAAAAGCGCAAGAAAGGGAGTTGAAATTAAAATGAAAAAAAGAAAAGAAAAAAGTATTCGGCATAAAAGCTGTGCTATTTATATTGGTAAAGAAAAGGGATTTTTTTTTAATTACCGTAAATCTCAAAAATATTATCCAAATATTCTCAATTTTACCATTATACAATTTTATCCTAAATTTTTTAGAAATTCTCGATTAAGGATTTTCATATTATAAAAGCTTTTCATCTAAATTTATATCCAAATTATATATTTTTGATAAAAAAAAAATGAAGTCATTTGAGGTCCTTACTCAAAAAAATTAAATTATTGATGATAAACTTAATATAAAAATGAGTGTACCTTGATAATATTTTTGAGGTATATTTTGGTTTTCTTAAAAAATTATTTAAATTAATGGTTGATGAGTTAAATAGGCTAACTTAGACATAACTTAAGTTGATTTTGAAATTAGATTGAATGATATTTTAGAAGTTTGAAAAAGATTATGTTTTAAATTATTTTTAATTTGAAAATATATTAAAATAATATTTTTAAAAAAATTCATATTAACACATTAAAAAAATATAAAAAAATTAATTTGAATGAAAAACAAATAATAAAACAGTAATTCAACCATTTAAAAAGCTGACCATTGCAATATTCAAATGGAAAAGGCTATCATTAAAAGGTAAAATATGACTTCGGGTTAGCAATCTTAGCCTAAAAAGAAAGAATTACTAAAGGTTTTTGTGTTTTCTTCGAAAACATTTGATCCATTTTTGTTGAATTAATTCTTTTCTTAACAAATTTTGACAAATTGATAATAAATTGAACCTAAGGTTGTAATTAAAAAAAATTATAATTATTATGGATTGTTATAAGGAAAAACCTAGACATTGTTGAATTAATTGTTAGGTTTCTGGAATATGTGTGCGTGCGTGCGCAGTAAAAATGCTAAATTTTAAATTTTTTTTGAAGACCCAAAAATCTTGTTAATAGATTTAGAGTTGCTTATGGTTTATATGAAAATTATTTGAAGATTAAATGTTCTTCTTGACTTTAAATAATTGCTTCAAGACTAAGTTGTTACGAACTATAAATCATCCGAGTGTTCGACCTCTAACGATAATTCACACGAACCACCATTGAAAAACATCATAAACCTTTATAGAATAGAGGGATTGTTATGTCTTTGAAGTGTTGATTCTTTTCTTTTGTATTTTCAGGTATTTTGTAACTTATATAGTTTATACACAGAAAATAAAAGGCACAACATTCTATTTATAAGGAAACCTAAAAAACCTTATAAATAAGAAAATATCAATTTGCCGCCTGTATAATATCGCATTTATTATTTCAGGACAATTTTAAAAATTTATTCAATCAAGTCTCTACTTGATTTTTCTAGATCTATAATTATAATTCCCTATATAAATTACACTCTAGTCATTAATTTCTAAAATTTATTTACAATCAAAACACACTTGATTAACCATTCCATTTTAATTTTTTTTTATCAATGGATCTCATGTGTATAACCCATTAAGTTTCCTAATAAATTGGCCCAAATATAAATCACAATTCTAAAGAAAATAAGATTAGATAAATTAGATAAATTAATTATTATCAATTCAATAATTGATTGATATATATATTTGAAGACTATGTACAATATCTAGCAACTTGTCATGATTCCTTAAATATTAAAAAAGTTATAAGTGATTTGACTTAACTTTTTAGTGACTAGTTTCTTAGTGTAATTATTATCTATTAATCAATAATATTCTTATTTAGACATTATGACATATAATGTGTCTATTTTGTCAAATCATGTTTGTTCTCAACACCATAGTAATTGATTATTTGAATAAGATTTGAAACTCTTTTCAAATCTCATTCCACCTTGCACAAGAATTTAAAATCAATACTATTTGAAAACACATAGAATATTTTCCCTAATTCATATACGGTTATGAACCCTCTCTTAATTGACCAAATACCTTCTTATAGTTCTTGTTATACTTGACACGATCAAAGAGTTGATGTCTTATCCCAAGTGCAGGAGTGTCAAAGTAATAAATAACCCGACAAGATCAGGGTCGAACCACAGGAATGTGAACTATATAAATTATAAATAATAATAATAATAATAATAATAACAACAACAACAACAATGATGATGATGATGATGATAGTGATGATGAGTTAAAGAGGACTTTGAGATGTAAGATTAATGTGAATATTAAACAATGATAAAAACAAATGTCAAGGTTAGAGGATCCACTAATAGTATTAGAGATAAGTAAAGTATAAACTCTTTATAAATTATCAACATGATCATATTAATCATCTTATTTACGTAACACCATACTTATAAATTTTATTAGGTATTCATGATGCTAACTTAT
>Ga0325411_1007847_pt1 | contig 11617 bp, 4 predicted proteins | sample PopdelMetagenome_13_FD_206181 | JGI IMG/M metagenome (GOLD analysis project Ga0325411, IMG submission 206181) | Populus deltoides microbial communities from Bellville, Georgia, United States - Xylem-PdIQD-R4 | ecosystem: Host-associated > Plants > Phyllosphere > Stem > Wood/Secondary xylem...
CCAGAGATATATCTCAATATATATATATATATATATATATATATATATATATATATATATATATATATATATATATATATATGGCTGGCATCTACGGTCAGTTATGGTTTTTTACTTTTTAATGCATTATGAAATTACTTAAATGTCTTTAAAATAATAATAATAAATTATCTTTAATCCAGGGCCATTTTCATTTTTTTTTTAATTTATTATTTTATCGAGAGCATTATAATGCACATGCCATCATGTAAAAAACATCAATATATTTTATAGACAGCGGATGTGATATTTTCTAGTGACTAACCTTGCTTTTTTACTGTGTAGTTGGAAATATCACCACATTTTTTTTCCTCTCGGTACGATGCATGCCCATATTGGGTGGATTGTTTATTGTTAATAAACTTTTTTTTTTCTCTTTCCTTCCCTTTTAATTACAAGTTGGTCTTTTTTTTTCAACTTTATTTCTTATTTCCTTAATTTTTAATTTTTATCATTATCTTTTTTTTAAAAAAAAATTATTTCTTTTGGTTTTTAATTTATCATAATTTTTTTTATTTTTCAATTTGGTCCTTAATCTTTTAATTTATGATATTTTTCATTGGTCATTTTATAAAATATTTATTGGTTTTCAATTTTATCATTCATTTATGATGTGTTATTTTTTTTTCAATTTGATCCTCATTCTTTTCTTTTCATTAAAGTTATTTTTGTTTTTAGTTAAATCATTCGATAAAAGATTTATAGTTGCCCTCTAATTTATTTTTAATTTCAATTTTCACCCTCATTCTCTTAATTATCATTTTTTTTTATTTTAGATCCTCTTGTGTAATTTTTTTTTCCAGTTTCATTTTTCAACGTCTGATTTGCTGAGGATTGGGCCTTGCGGTTTTTCAATGCATGATGCTTCTGGTCTAATAACTCGGGTCACATGTTTGAAAAGTTAACACGCGTTGATATTTTTTTTTTTTACTTTTTTTTTCGAATTCAACATTAGACATTGGTTTTATATATATATATATATCCCTTTATGGTTTTCTTCAAAAATGTTTTGTTAGATTATCCTGATATTATGACTCATACTACAAGTTTTGCGGGTTAACTCGGATTGGCTTACTTCTTATTACTCAGGTTTTATATCTATCACGCTATCTCATATTGATTCAAGCTGATAATGTTTTATCTAATTTTGTGTTTCTAAATTTTTTTTTCAAAATTATTGTGATTTTTAAAATGATATTGTTTTGCTATTTATTATCTTTGTCTATTATTTTAATTATCTAGTTAAAATAAAATTAATTTATTAAACATGATGAAGGCTATAACAAGTCCTTAGTTTTTCTTATTCTTCTAAAACACACTTCAGTACATGTACATCGTGTTTTACAATTTTGATTTTTCGCCACGTGACATACTTTCTTTTACAATAATTCAAGATACCATTATTGAGGTAACACATTAATTCGTGGAAAATTTTGAATACGTGCATGTGATTCATGGTTAGTGCATGTGGAACACATTCGCTCACTGCATTAATTTTTCCATGTTTGTTTTTCGAAAATAATTTTTGAAAAACTACTTTTTTCTGTATTTATTTATTATTAGAAAAATTAATTAACAGAAAATATTTTTTAATCAAAGAAAAATTTGATTTGGTTTTCAAAAAAGCATTTTTCTAAAAAATTTGAACATAAAACACTTTTTGTAAGTTGTGAAAAATTTAGAAATGTCATATTATTTACTGATTACATCAAATTTAGCTCTCAAACTTTTGATTGCTATATATTTTTTATTTTGAATATTTATTTTTCAATTTCATCTCTTAAAATTTAATTTTTATATTAACTTTGGTCATCTTTTTTATAAATGTTATTTGATTTTCTCTTATCATTTTTTTATTAAAATGTTTTACCTATCAAATTTGATCATCATTCTTTTGATTGTTATTTATTTTATTTGAAATAATTTATGAAATGTTAATTATTATTATTTTAATTTCTTCATCTTTCAACTTTTTTTTTATTTTTTAGATTTGATTTTTATTATTTTGATTATTATTTATTTTATTTGAGATAATTTATTTAATTATATATATTTTTTAATTTCATTCTCATTCAACTTTTTAATTTGTAAAATTTGTTTCTTATTATTTTAATAAACTTTTTCAAAATAAAACATTAATAAGTTATTTTCCAACTCATTTTCCATGACATAACCAAACACTGAAAAATATTTTCCAACTTATTTTTCATTACACTACCAAACATCAGAAAATAATTCACTTTCCCGGAATTGACTTTTCAAAAAAAATTACTTTCTAGCAAACAAACAGACTATTAACATTCATTATTTTTATAGCTGTATATGTCAAATCCTCTGATGTTGATCTCTCTCTCTCACACACACACACACATATAGACACACACACGTCTGTGTCCACAGTCTGTTTTGGTTTTTCACTTTTTAATGCGCAATTAAATTATTTAAATATCTTTAAAGTATGAAAAACAAAATTTAACTTTGATCCAAGTTCATTTTCATCTTTTTTATATTTTGTTTTTTTAATTATTATTTTATTTAGGGCATTGCAGTGCACGTGGCATCGCGTGGAGGGGCAGCAATGTCATTTAGATAGCGTGTACAATGTCTTCTAATAGTCAACTTTGCCCTTTAATGGATGGACAGTTCATCGCCAATGAGCCTTTTTTTCCCCCTTCTTTTCTCTCACCTCCCCCATAAATTATAGGTTGGTTCTTTTTTTTATTGTTTCAACTTTGATCCTTATTCTTTTGATTTCTAATTTTTGTCCTTGTCTTTTTGTAAAAAAGTTTTTTTTCTTTTTATTTCCAATTTGTCATGAATTATTTTTCTTTTTCAATTTGGTCCTTAGTCTTTTAATTTTTGATATTTTTCCTTGGTCATTTTATAAAAAATTTATTGGTTTTCAATTTCATCTTTTCATTTATGGTGTGTTATATTTTTCAATTTGATCCTCATTTTTTTTATTTCTTTTCTTTTCTTTTTGTTAAAGATATTTTTCTTTTTAGTTTAACCATTCAATCAAAAAAATATAGTTGCCCTTTGATTTATTTTTTATTTTGATCCTTACCCTCATTTTTTTAATTACCATTTTTTATTTTAGATCCTCTTGTGTAACTTGTTTCTCAGTTTTATCCTTCAATGTTTGATTTGCCGAGAATTGAGCATTGTAATTTTTCAATGTATGATGCTTCCGGTCTGATAACTTGAATCACAGGTTTGAAAAGTTAATGCGCATTGACATCTTTTTTTTACTTATTTTTTTTTCTCGATTTCATCATTAGACATTTTTTGAAAAAAGTTGTGGCCTAAATCATAAAATTGGGATAATCTGAAAGAAAGTTTTTGAAGAAAACCACAAAGGGATATATTTTATGATTTATGCCACAACTTTTGTAGGTTAACCTGGGTCGACTTATCTTTTATTACTTAAATTACATATCTATCACATTATCTCAGGTTAACTCGAGTTATTTGTGTTTGTCCCTTTTATCTAATTTTTGGCTTCCAAAATTTTTTTTCAAAGTTATCATGATTTTTAAAAAAATATATTTTTGTTTGTTTATTATTTTTACCGATTTATTTATTATTTAATTAAAATAAAGCTAATTTATTAATCATGATCGAGGCTAAAACAGAGTCGTTGGTTTTTCTTATTCTTCTAAAACACACTTGCATCACATGGACATGCATGCTGTCCTGACATACCAGACAGAGATTTTATTTTTAGCATCTTTATATAGCATGATAGGAGCTCATATATAATGTCATAAGATAGGATGCATCAAGGAAATTGTTCTTCAAATATATAAAAATAAATGAATAATATAATGAGCATCAAATACCAAAAGATACCTTTGCATAAAAATCACCAAATAAACAAAAATAATGCACCATTAAGAAATAAAAAAATGTTTTTAATTAAAAAAATACCAATGATTATACGAATCAGACAATGAGTGTATTTAAGAATTTCTTTTAGTGAATCTTAGAGAAAAAAAATATTTTAATTTTTAAAGTAATAAATTTGATCTTGATAAATAAAAGTTGCTTCACAAAATTTCATTGAATAAGAAAAATAATATAGGAATAAAAAATGGGAGATTCCACTTGTAGTATTATTCGTTAAAAGTTAATATAATACCAATAATTGTTTGAAAATTACCATATTGGGTTTATTTTAGTAAATAATATTACCATATTCGCTAAAATTATGAGAGCATGGGGCTATTTTTTACCGATTTTATGATGGTGAAAATTAAAGATATTCATTTTTTTTAATTTATTTGGAGTTGACTTGAATTAATATTTTTAAAATATTTAAAATTTATTGTTTTTAATTTTTTAAATCTAACCAGATAAAAAGAAATATTCTGGAATCAGTCCAATAAATACAGGAAATGTTCTTATTATAATAGAGTTATAAAGAGCAAACTAGGAGTGATTTTCAGTTTGGTTTGGTTTTAATAGAAAAACATAATTAAATTGGTTTTTGGATCAAATTGATTGATTTTAGTTCGGTTATTTTAGAACAAAAACCGGTTCAAACCAACCAGTTTTGGTTCGGTTTTTCGGTCTGACTCGATTTTTTCTGGTTTTAGTTCGGTTCGGTTTTTTTTATTTCAAATTTATAAAACTAAACCGATCGGTTTTTTTAAAATTCTTATCAATTTAATCAGTTTTTTTTCATAATTTAATTTTTTTAATTTTTTTGGTTTAATTAATTTTTCGGTTTTTGATAAACGGTGGCACTATTAAGTTCTAACATTACCGAAGGACCGGACAGGATTTTGTGACATCAATGAATCAAACTAAATTCCACAAGATGATTTGATTCCTTTATCGTCCTTTCCCCCCACTCATTCATGTTCAACGCCCACTACTTCTCTCTTCATCCTCTAATTTCTCACTCCCCCATTTTCATCTATAAAATAATAACCAGAAAACAAACAAGGAAACCCCACAACTCACAAAGCCACACATTTCTTCCATTAAAATCAGCTGTGCTTGCTTAGTACTGTTTTTCTTGGGGCACATGCAGATTATTGCTCTGTCTTTGGCCATGTAATCTTTGACACCCCACATATAATTTTGTTAAAGAAAAAAAAAGATTATATTTTTCTTTCTGCTCTTGTTTGCCTCTTCATACCTTTGGATTTTGAGCTACAAAATCAGAAGATAGTACTGTTATTAACTAGCTAAGACCAGATGGCACTTAATATTCTATCTCCAGCTGAAATCAAGGCCATCTCTTTCTTGGATTCTACTAAATCCAATCGCCTACCTAAGCTTCAAGGTTTCTTTTCCATTCTCTTTAATTCTTGGTGTCAATTTGCTTCTCTGGGTTTTCTGTTTTGTTTTCAAGAAAAGAGCAGAAAGTTTCTTAGAAAGTAGTGTAGAAGAAAGTTGGATAATTTTACCTTTTGGGGTGTCATAGAAAAGGTGAAACATTTGAGGCAATTATGAACCTTTTGCTTTATGTATGCAAAAAACTTTTTGGGTGACCTCTCAGTTTAACAATGGATAATTTTTTGGAAGACTTGAGAGTCGAATTTCGTTGTTTTTGTGGTAGAAATGAAAAGGTTTGAAACTTTGGTGCTTGCTGGTGCTTAACACAGGTGGGCTTAGTTTAAAGAGGAAGGATTGTGGGGGGAGAAGAATTCAGTGTTCAGTTCAGAATCAGAATCAGCCACCTCCAGCTTGGCCAGGAAGAGCCTGTCCAGAACCTGGACGCAAGACATGGGATGGTCCTAAGCCTATATCAATTGTTGGATCTACTGGTTCCATCGGAACGCAGGTAACAATATAATTAGGCTAAAAACAAAACTGTCCCAATTATTGAAATTACTTTTATGCTTTGAGTTTCTACTTAATTTGCTGCTGATTTTGAACACTTACATAGAGAATGAGCCATTGAGGCTGAAAAGCTCATGGGATAGGAGGTTTATCTAACATGTGTTCTGCTTGGTAACATTCTCTTTGAAAGAAGTGGGGAGGGTCACTCTTAGTTTCACTTTAGGATAGTCTAATTATGGATAAATATAGCCTTTATTGGAGTTGGGTAGCCTCACTTTTTGTCAGGTCAGTTGCTTTACGAAGAATAATTATCATTCTTTAGCCTGCTTTGTCTTGGTTTTCTTTCTCAGATGCCCTTCATGCTTGATCATTTGTGTATCTTGCAGACTTTGGACATTGTAGCTGAGAATCCAGATAAATTCAAAGTTGTGGCACTCGCAGCTGGGTCAAATGTTACTCTTCTTGCAGATCAGGTAATCAGTAGGTTTTATGTTGTAAAGAACTTGCAATACCTTATTATCAGATTATGTGCTTTGAACAGTGTGATTCCCAATCTATTCTTTACTTGAGTATTAGAAGTGATGGTTGGGATAATTATCTTAACTGCTGTCTTTACCTGTTTTCTTTTAGGTTTAAAGCTTCAAGAAAATGAATCATATTATGGTCTCATTAACTCTCTCTCTCTCTCTCTCTCTCTCTCTTCCCCCAATCTCTTTGGGGTTTTACAGGTGAGGACATTCAAACCTCAACTGATTGCTGTTAGAAACGAGTCATTAGTTGATGAACTCAAAGAGGCCCTGGTTGATGTTAAGGAAAAGCCTGAGATTATTCCTGGGGAGCAAGGAGTTGTAGAGGCAGAATAACATCACTTCTCTTTTCAGTTTGTATGCCTGCTGAAGTTGTTCTTGTTATTAATTGACAATGACTTCTTTTCAGGTTGCTCGTCATCCAGATGCTGTCAGTGTAGTTACAGGAATAGTAGGTTGCGCAGGCCTAAAGGTGAAATCACAATTCTGATTGATCATTCTCCAGTTAGTCTTTTTGAAATCCAGCATATCTAAAATATTTCTCAGACTAGGATTTCGTATGAGAGGGATAATGTAATGTTAGAATCTGATGTCTGACTTCAATATGATGTGGTCATGATTGTGTAAATCCTCCACCCATAGTAAAAAAAAAAAATGAGTGGTTATTGAGTGTGCATTCTCTCACCTTTTTTGATGAATGAAAGTTTTTCATTAATAAAAAGCAACTAAAAGGGCATAACCAATACATCACTTTTATGAAAAGTAACAGCTCAATACAACTTTAGGTGCCTATTAAGGACCAATTACTGCCTATGAATTGATACTCAGAATTTACACCAATATTCTGCAGAATCCTCGTATTACCAAGCCTATAACCGACAACTTGGGCAATTCACTTAACAAGCAATTCATAGGTGTTACTGCATTTGCCATGAATCCTGTCATCGCGCTCCTTCTATATCCCTTAAAGAGTAGCATTCCATGCAAGCCTTAACAAAACAGACACGAAATATGTCTTATGCAGGTTGCTCTTAGCCCAAGAAAACTCAAAATTCCAGTCCCTAACATCCCTGCTAATACCACATTTCTGTAAGACAGCATGTTACACTACTTAGGAGTAAATGACATTTTTTCCCTGTTCTATGAATTATCAAGTTACTTGTTGAGGATTTTAATTCAGTATTAAGGGGTCAATTATTACTAACCAACTATAGTTTCTCTTTCAATCTCTTTTAGCCTACGGTTGCTGCAATAGAAGCTGGAAAAGACATATGCTTGGCCAATAAAGAGACATTAATTGCTGGGGGTCCTTTTGTTCTCCCTCTTGCTCACAAATATAACGTGAAAATTCTTCCAGCTGATTCTGAACATTCTGCCATTTTTCAGGTATGAAATCATATCTATGCTGATAGTTGAAGCTTATCTATTTAGATATAAATCTCAAATGCTTCTGCTTATATATACTGAACTCTAATTGCCAGTTTTTATCTGTAGCATTTTCATGATTTTTGATCTTTCTGTTACTCAATAGTTATGAATTCCATTTCTGTTAAATAGAGAACTTAAAATATATATCCTTTCTTCAGTGTATTCAAGGCCTGCCGGAGGGTGCGTTGCGGCGCATCATTTTAACTGCTTCTGGTGGGGCTTTCAGGTGTGAGATCTTAATTTAGTCTAAATGGGGCATCAAGTATTTGCCCTTGATGTCATTTCTGATTAATTATGTTTTAGAACTATATACTTGTTCAGTAATTTGAAAAGTTCTGAGTGTTGAAGACCTGTTTTCTTGGGCTTGAGAACCTTTAACTGGATTTACTTGTGCCTCTATCTTCACATCCATTTTCTCTGAAAATGCAAAGGTATCTTAAATTGATATCATCATATTTTCAGCAGACATCTCATTAACTAATATAACTTGTACAGGTACCATGTGTTCTTAAAATTTCATACTATAAGAGAACATGTTTGGATAATAAGTTTATTGTGTAGCAAACAACTGATATGTATCATCTATCATCTATCGCTTTTTAATAGCTGATTCTGGGATGTCACAGCTTCATCATAAACTGTTTATTCAAAACTGCGTTTAACTATTGGTTTGTTTCCTTGGTGATCTCAGGGATTGGCCTGTTGAGAAATTGAAAGAAGTTAAAGTAGCTGATGCTTTGAAGCATCCCAACTGGAATATGGGTAAAAAGATTACTGTAGACTCTGCTACCCTTTTCAACAAGGTTTGTATGGAATACCGTACTGATTCTGAATTGGAATCACCAATTACGTTTGGATGGATAATGTTTCTGGAATATGAATAAAAAGGTTACAGTTATTATTTATATTTGTTTCTACAGGGTTTAGAAGTCATTGAAGCCCACTATTTGTTCGGAGCTGAATATGATAATATTGATATCGTAATTCATCCACAGTCTATAATACATTCAATGATTGAAACACAGGTCGGAATTTTGAATTTTTATCCTGTTGGCTGGCTTCCCCTAGTTTTCTGCATTTTCCAGTAGCGGCTCAGTTGTCCATTTTCAATCTCTAGGGACTCTGGACTAGACTGGACATGTACAAATTTGTTCTCTCCTAATCTTTGCATTGCCATTTTTTCTTTACAGGACTCATCTGTTATCGCACAGTTGGGGTGGCCTGATATGCGCTTGCCTATCCTTTACACAATGTCATGGCCAGACAGAGTTTACTGTTCTGAAATTACTTGGCCTCGCCTAGATCTTTGCAAGTAACTAGCTTTTCTCCCTTTCAAACTAGTGCTTCAACATTTCCCTTTTCTTTGTTTTTTTTTTGTGTGCGGATATGATAGCAATCCAGCATGTGAAACTTCCCATCGAAATGGGTGCAAGTTATTTATTTCATGGTGACATTGACAATAAGTGTTTTGTGAACCAGTCTCTTTGCAGACATGATACCAAAAGTTATATAACTTAACATTCTAGCTGAGCCAAAGTGATGCAAAATGGAATTTGATAATGGTCTAGAAGCACCAACATGTCCAATGCTCAGTCTTTTATTAATTGTTTATTTAAAATTGTAAATTAAATTGATGATGCAGGCTTGGATCACTAACTTTTAAAGCTCCTGACAATGTAAAATACCCATCTATGGATCTTGCTTATGCTGCTGGACGAGCTGGAGGCACCATGACAGGAGTCCTCAGTGCTGCTAATGAGAAAGCTGTAGAAATGTTCATAGATGAAAAGTAAGTATTGATGTTGGTTTTCCTTTCATCTAAAATATGCTGATGATAATGACAGTTGCAACAGCACGGATTACTGGTTAGATGTTTTCAGGAGGTTCAAAAATCTTAAATAGTCAATTGTTTTGCTTATTTCCATGGTAAGTAGTGGTGTGGGTCATAAAAATGTCATCAATACTGTAGTGGTGATTGTAAGAAGCTGCACATGTCAATTGATGCCTTTAGATTTTTGTGAAGCATTATGTTCCGTTTGTTTACTTTTCATTGTTTCTCCATGATGTGTACTAGCGTGTCCTCCTGGTTTTTGAATTCCTAGCTAACAAATAATTTATCTGTTTTTTCTTTCAGGATAAGCTATCTTGACATTTTCAAGGTTGTGGAGCTAACATGTGATAAGCACCAGGCAGAATTAGTGGTCTCACCCTCTCTCGAGGAAATTATACATTATGACTTGTGGGCTCGAGAATATGCTGCTAGCTTGCAACACTCTTCTGGTCCAAGTCCTGTTTTCGCTTGATTGGACCACATGCCAACGCCATGATGGGCATCAGTATGATATAAATATTGAGATAGGCAACCAGAGTATGTCCCAGTTTAAGTGCTTCCACAGGTGCATTTCTTGCATACTTGAAGGATCGTGAAAGTTATGGCAATAAAACCCCAAAGAAATGCATTTTGCAGAAAAGTTGAGATCTCTTTGTGGTTTCACACCCTTCTCTACAAAATAATCCAAAACGAGCACTTCTTGTATCTCTCTTAGATCACTAATATGGTATTCAAATCCCTCAGTCTTTGGACTGCTTGGTGGCTTCTTTCTCCAGGTCTAGCTGCTGGCCTTCTTTACTCTGAGATCATATAATCTTGTAATTAGAAGCTCTTGGTTTAACGCAAAGTGAGTCCATTTCCATGTTCAAATATTTGTAAGTCCATGCTCACATATTTCTATGCAAGTATCACATGAAAATTGATCGTTAAATAAGAACTCTTAAGATCTATTTTTTTCCCCCTAAACTAAAAATCATTAATTAAGACAATGACCCTTAGGTGATCCCATACGAGGAACAAATAACCTCGCACTAGAAGGATTCTGCATCCTCAAGTAAGGCTTAATAGGGAAAGCTTTTATCATGCGTTCATATCCAACCAAAAGCCTAAGAACCCTTCCAAATCCATTAAGCATTCCAAGAATTTTCTGGATCCATTGCTGCTGCCAAGTGTATGTTTAAAAGTACGGTCGAATCTATTTTTAAATATTTTTAATTTTTTTAGTATTTTTAAACTGTGTTACTGTGTTAATTATTAAAAATAAATTTTAAAAAATAAAAAAATATTATATTAATTTATTTTTGAGCAAAAAATAATATTTACTACTGTCAAACAAATCGTATCTATTTTAAATATCAATCTTAAGAGCATGTTTAGAGCTGGCTGCATATTTTTAAAATTCTTAATTTTTATTTAAAATTATTTTTTTATAGTTTAGATATGTTGATATTAAAAATAAATTTAAAAAAATAAAAAAAAATTATTATTTAAATAAAAAATTATTTTAAAAAGAAATTGTTAATATAATACTAAAAAGGCTCTAATCTCTGTTCTTTCTAAGGCCATGTTTGTTTTCCGGAATTCACTTTCCGGGAAACCACTTTCCAAACTTTCCTGTGTTTGTTTGCCATTAGAAAAGTTGGTCAACGGAGAACACTTTCCAGTCAACGGAAAACACTTTCCGGTCAACGAAAAACACTTTTCAGTTAAAGAAAAATTTGGTTTAGTTTCCAGGAAAGTGATTTCCCTTTGGCTATGTTTGTTTTCTGGAAAGTGATTTTCGAGAAACCACTTTCCAAACTTTACTGTGTTTGTTTGCCGTTAGAAAAGTTGGTCAACGGAAAACACTTTCCAGTCAAAGGAAAATTTGGCTTGGTTTTCAGGAAAGTGTTTTCCTGAAAAATTTGGGCAGAAAACACTTTCCGGAAGTTGTGAAAAATTTAGAAATGTCATTATTTGCTGATTATATTAAATTTGATCCTCAAACTTTTAATTGCTA
>Ga0325411_1007850_pt1 | contig 11615 bp, 5 predicted proteins | sample PopdelMetagenome_13_FD_206181 | JGI IMG/M metagenome (GOLD analysis project Ga0325411, IMG submission 206181) | Populus deltoides microbial communities from Bellville, Georgia, United States - Xylem-PdIQD-R4 | ecosystem: Host-associated > Plants > Phyllosphere > Stem > Wood/Secondary xylem...
TTTCAATTTTCGTACTTTTGTTTGTAATAAATTATTTCTCTGCTTTGTATTTTGTTTCTTCAACGATATGATTAATATGTTTTAGTACAGTATTATTATCAATCAAAGTGAATAAAGGCTCTCTGCTACGATGAGGACACCTGTGTTTCAAGATTCTGTTTCATCCCTTGTAATAAAGGAAATCTTCAATTCAATATTGAGCTGAAATGAATAAACTAGCATGAGAGGCTGCTGGAAGGACATATACCAAGAATTGCTGCACATCCTATGCATCTGCACTTAAACTATGAAGTAGAGAGACTTTATGTGAACGTGCAGTTTTTAAGTTTATAGAGATCGTTTTGTAATCCAATTGCGTGAACACAACTAATCAAAAAGCAAGGGTAACGTTGGCGGTCAACTTTTTAAAACTTGAATTTTTTTTTTAAAAATTGAAAATCAAAATTGAAAATATTTACGGTTTATTTAAAATTTAAATTTAAATTTATTTTAAAAAAATTAAAATTTTAACAGTTACATATAAAATTAAAAATTAAAAATATTCATATAAATAAATTTTAAATTTAATATTAAATTATATCTTTTAACTTTCATATTACTTCATTAATTTTATATTACTTTTATAAATTACTCATATTAATTATATAATTAATAACATCATAATTATATTATATATAAAATATTTAAATTAGCTATATAATTATATTTAAATTAATTTAATATGAAATATATTAAAATATAATTGGCTTTTTTAAATAGTTTTTTATCATTGGAATGTATATAATAAAAAAAAGCTATATTTATATTATTTTAAAAGTTATTTTATTATTTTAGCTTTTTAATATAGTATTTTTAATTGGAGAAGCTATAATGCTGTCCCCTTTTCAAATGAAATTGAATTTGGCCTTGGAAATCTGCCAGAAATTGCGAGGAACCACGCAGCAAAATCACACGAACGTGGCTGACTGCAAAGCCACACCAAGCGAACCACAACGGACTCGAGCATGCACAGATATCGCATGCTTCTTTCCCATGATATTGATTTGATGCCGAAATATTTTAATGCTGGTCCGCGGATTGAGAATCTCCAAGCAAGAACTATTAAACAATGTACAATCTTCTAGTCTGGAAACTGAGGTTCATAGAGGACATCGAGCTGAAATTAATTAATTATGTCAAACAAAAAAATATAATTGGTTACAGTATTTATATCCTACACTTAGCATAGTAACAGAATCAGTTATAAATAACAGATTAATACCGAACCTGACAACAGACTCTAACCACCTACTATGCTCGCTCTAACCACCTACTATGCTCATCGTAGCAGCTTCAGTGTTCAGCTCATTGGTGCATATTCTTCATTGTATCAGCTGCAGACTTCATCTTACTGATGCATATTCAATAAATATTTTTGAGAATTGGGTTTAGTTTTGGTTTTAAGAACAATTTTTCTACTTAAACATAGTTCAGCTCATGTTTTTTATGTGTTAAAAGCCAAAAATCTTCTGTCAAATATATCGGGATTGGCTCGAGTGACATGATATAAAGTTGAGACTTTATGTGAATATGCAGTTTTTATTTACTGTAAAATCAATTTTAAGTTTATAGAGTATGTTTACCTTCTCAATGTCTTGTAATCCAATTGATGGACAATCGAAGAAAGGAACCAGCAATTTCAAATTGCGTGAATACAACTTAGTACCTGGTAAAAAAGCAAGGGGAATGAAGATTGAATTCCAAGTAATGCAAGCAAACTATCATAGACTTCATCCACGATGTAGCACATCATGGAACAATTAGAGACGAGAATTTGATTGAATATAGTTTCAGATCAGTTAGGGATCTCTTCAGTATCTGATGATTTGGCATAAATGAAACAGCTGAAGATGTCTAATCACATAAAAGCTCGAAGGTTTTTACCTTGGAATTTAATGGTTGGATCTTCAAAGATACAATCCTCATCATAAATTGTTGACGTGAAGACCCCTGCTTTTAATAAATAATAAAACATTAATTATATAGCATGGGCAACTGTACGAGTATTTTGGTGCTAAAGGAGTAATTATCTGGATCTTCTATTGAGAGCAGGGTTGAGATTTTCATGGAATCATACCCAATGCAATCCCAAAACCCATGCTTGAGATTAAAATGAAAACAAAACTGAGGTTTCATTTTTTTCTTTTCTATTTCTTCTTTGATGAACATGGTGCAATTTTGTTAAGCCTGAATGAAAAAGAAAGTTCAAGCCAAAACCAGACAAGGCTGCAAAGGAAGTGCATGGCAGTAACCCAAAACAGGAAAGAAGAGTAATATCCAAAAAAAAAGAAAGTCTACAACCCAAAAACAAAGACAAAAAAAACATGTAGGGACAGGAGAGAAGGTCATTCAGCAGCAAGAAAATGGTCTATGGCAAGATCTAAGTAGACAAACTGTTATGGGAGAAATACTTACGGTGCCTATCTGCATTGGATTCAGCAGCAAGAAAATGGTATAACGGGCCATTTTTACATATTGCGCTCTGTTGTAAAACGTTGGGTTGTGTGTGCGGCATTTAACTAGGCCTGCTCCATGAGACAGATTTTTCTACACGGGCCTTTAACGCCCTTTGTTTTACACAGTTAGCCGCAGTCTAAGCTGAAAAAAAAAACAAAAAAATTGCTTGAAACGCAGACAAATGTGTATCCCAATGGGTGAAGTTGTAACCCACAAATCAAACGGTTATTTTTTTGGATTTTTTAATTTAATCATTCGGTTTATTTTGAACCTGCATCCATCATGATATGCTTTAATTTGATTTATATAAGATATATCACCTCACTTAAACATCTTTACATTTGCTATTCATTTGATTTATAAGTGAACCTAACATTGCAAATATATATATCTATAACCAATCAACTCGCAAATAGGTAGCTCAATTTATTAGTTATTGAGTTTACTTTTTAGAGGTTACCAGTTCGAGTTTTACAAATTTTAAGGTCATTGGAGGCTGACATGATCATTAACTTCAGGACCCGTGGAATTAGTCGAGATGCACACAAGCTGATCTGAACACATATATTAACAATAAAAATAATATATAAAAAAAAGAGTTCATCATGAATCACACTATGACCACATCTATAAATTTATTAAAAAAAAAAATGATCGACACAGAAATATATATATATATATATATATATATATATATATATATATATATATATATATATATATATTTTATTTTATTTATTACCTGTTGGTGATAGAAAAAGACACGAAAAACAACAGCCCACATGTCGGATGTGAGAATGGATAGATTGAACATTGTGGCTCCGCTTAACTGTATACATTATGATTTCATCACAACACGTTTTCCATAAATACTTACTTTATCATTTGCTATTTTATATGACTTCCTGAGAATCCATACCGCAATCTGTGGCTAATGAAGGGGAGCATGCTAACTACTGAATTTCCAAGTACTTCATGATAAACATGTTATTGGTTGGTGAAGCTTTCATGGCATATACAGAGCGGCCAACACCCTACAATGCGACAGTTTGTGACATTTCATGACGGATTCATTGTATAAGTAAAGAAACAAAGAAAAGAACAGAAAAGAAAAGAAAAGAAAGGTTGTCAAATTCAGGAATGTGAAAGCAAAGAAAACCACAATAAACGTGATTGGCTATGATACGTTCCGTCCACTGGACTAGAGAAAAACCGAAGAGAACATGACTTCCCTGAGACCCCATGGCACAATCTGGGGCCAAGGGAGTTTACTAACTGTTGCATTTCCATGTTCATGATGCATCTACTCCATGAGCATGATTAAGAGGTTTTTGGCTGGTGAAGCTTTAATGGCATCATGCTGTGGATGTGCTTTGAAGTAACAAGAAGCAATTAACACGACAAGTTGTGACATTTCTTGACTGATTCAACACTAGCTAGTGATCTCTTCAACTTTGCTAATTACGCACAGAAACAACTTACAACAGATCCACACATGATATCACAGGCATCGGAAATTTTATACTGCCAACAGAGTAACCAATAATATCTTATTCATTATTTTTTAGATTTATTTTAAAGAAAAAATAGATATAAATAGAAGAGATAATTAATCCTAAGTGTAGATATACATGCATAGAACAATTTTCGATCCACTGTCTTGATATGTCATAAGACTATTATCCTTCTCTGACATTAACAGCTACATTCAATAATCACCAATAGATCCTTCACTACCACAATCTTTATATTAACGATGGATTTTTTCATTGGTATTTGCACTATCATTTCATTGGTAATTAATTAACCAACGAAATCATCGACGAAAATGATCTGTCAGTGAATCTTTCGTTGATAATGTTTTGTCTGTTGGTAATAAAAAAATATTATTACTGATGGATTTATTGTCGGAAAAGCATGCAAAAAAAAATAAAATTACCAGCTTCATTCCGTCGGTATTTCCCTTGGCAAAATACCGTATGTAATTCCGTCGATAATTATTTAAAAATATTTTTTAAAAAATCTATCTTACAAAACTATAAAATAATTAAATTAATATAAATCAACACTCTATAATACTCAAAATAATTGGAAAAAAGAAGAAGAAAATCAACTCAAAAAAATTTGCAACAAATAAATAACATAAAAAAAATAAATTCAACTAAAAACATTCATATGAAAAAAATTTAAAAATCCTATAAATAAATCAACTAAAAATTGATCTCATATTAAAAACAAATCCTACAACAACATTCATACAATTATTAAGAACAAAAACAATTAAAAATAAAATAAAAAACAAATATAGTGGAAAAAACACGAAAAAAGAAGAAAAAAGAAAAATCTTACCTTAATGTAGTTGCAAGTCAAGCTAAGAAAAAAAAAATCTGTAAAGTATATTAATTAAAAAAAATTGTGAAGAAAAAAGAAGAAAGGAGAAGAAGATATACCTGAGCATGGAGGAGAAGAGAAGGAGTTGAGGAGAGAAGAGAAGAAAAAGAAATGGCTATTGATGTTTTTTACATGTGGAGAAGAAGAAGACGAAGAAGAAGAAGAAAGGAGATGGGTCTGTTGTGAAATTAGGGATTCTAGGCTTTTTATTGGGGCGTTTTATCGACGGATAATTAAATATTAATATTTTAATCATTCCGTTTGTGATTCCGTCTGTAATATTTAATTTAAAATTTTAATTTAACAAAATTTTTCAAAAATCATCAAATATCACTGACGACTTTTCAATCCATCGGTGATTCCACCTGTAATATTTAATTTAAAATTTTAATTTAATCTAAATTTTTCAGAAAACCACCAAATGACACTGACGACTTTTCAATCCGTTTGTGATTTTGTCTGTAAAAAACAGTAATTAACAGTACAATTGGGAAGTGAATAGTTCTAGAGCTCTCTGGAAAATACTGACAGAATTTTTCGTTGATGATTTCTTTTGTAATTGACATGATAAACAGTGTTCACAGTTCACCAACGATTTTTTTGACGGAATAAATTCTGTCGGAAATTCCGTTGGTAAAAATGACACATCATTGTTTTTTTTGCTTTGTTTTAATTATTTTTTCCCACTGTAATTCTCTCGGTATATACCGAGATAATATTTCCGTCGGTAAAATCCATCAGACATTTACCGACGAAAATATTCCCTCGATATTTTCATTTGTATTTATCAATTTTCTAGTAGGGCTTGTAGAAACCAAACGAAATCAATAAGCATGAACAGAAATCAAAGAAACTAGGAAGAACATATGAACCATCTCAAAACAATTCAATAAACATGAATAAAAATCAATAACATAATTATGAAATAAGGATAAATAAGTACTTGAATATGAAAGAATTACAATAATTACGATACTTCTAACAACTTAATAATGAAAATGATATTTATTCCTCTTGAATCAAATGTCAAAGTTTAGCTCATAGCTGCTAGAAAATTGACAAAAATAAAGAAGAAAAGAATGTTGCAGAGCTCCTATTTCAGTAGTGTTCTACTCTATTTATTCTCTCTCTTGGCTGCTGAATTTCTTCATGATTCTTAGGCTAATTAGAAGTTTTTATGACTATTTAATTTCTTCATTCTTTATTTGATTTTTAAGGTTGGTTAAATCCTTTAGAATTTTTATTGAAATCGGATTTTACTGTTGTTACAACTCTGCTGTAATATAGACTTTGCTGCAACTTAGACTTTGTTTTTGGCTTAGTTTTTTATAATATTTGACCATTCCAGCTATATTATTTTATTCATGGAATATTATAGGATTGATTTACACCTTTCTTGGATCCTACAACCCATCATTTCTATGTCAGAATCTCAGCCATAGTGGGATGCTCGACATCTTTAGTTTTTTCATCAGATCATGAAACCAATCTCGTCCTTCATATTGCATTTAGATTTTTGCCTTCAAAATGATTTTATCTAACTTGGTATCCTTAATGAAAGTTGTAGTCTTGAAGTGAAAATGATTTTAGGCTTTTGAATTGTATGATTTCGATGTCTGAGGCTCAAGATATGTCTGTTTGAATCTGTAGTGTGAAAGCAGAGAATCTTGCAGTAAGAGGATTTCAGCTTGATTTTGCAGGTCTAATTAGAGTTCCAAACGAACTCGGATTTCTTCCCATAATATCTTCTTGAAAAACTTGATATGTGTACTTTAACTTTGACTCAGCACGTGCTAATATTCTGAAATTATAACATAGTGAAAAACCTACAATAGGAAGCAAGGTCTGAAACATAAAATGTAAAAATTCTTATTTTTTTTGCAATTAATTTACAAAGTCTCTTAGAGATGTTAAACTCATAAAAATAATTTCTAATAAGCTCAAAATACATTAAAAAGCTTAATGTAAAAGAAATAAATTAAAACATGTGTATATTTTGTACTTATCATGGATTTAAAATAATCTAGTTGAGATTGTTTACAAAGCCTTGACAAATCAGCCACAAGTAGCAGCAGGGAAACAAGTTGTATATTGAGACACCATATCATAATTTATATCCAATAATCCAAGTGAGTATATACTAACTACAGAAATCCCAACTTCATGATGCATGATCACGTAAATGTACCATGAAGTAACCCGAAGCAATCATACAGAGAGTCCACATCTTACAATGTGACAGTTTGTGACAATTCATGACGGATTCATTAAGCAAAGAAAAGCTGTTTCGGACCATCCGGCCACGATAAAAGGTTGATTGCAAACGGACATAATTGCAATCAAATTCATGAAAGTGAAAGCAAAGAAAACCACAATAGCACATTAACTATCGACCAGGTATTTATGATAAATTTACGGGCTATATAAATTAATTGGAGAATAAAGACAAGCAACAGATTTCTGATATTCTGAACTTTTGATTGGCTATGACCCGTTCCGTCGACTAGACTAAAGAAAAAACAAAGAGAGAACATGACTTCCTGAGACCCCATGGCACAATCTGGGGCCAAGGGAGTTTACTAGCTATTGAATTTCCAACTTCATGATGCATCAAGTCCATTCGTCCCAATGAGCACGATAAACAGGTTAGTGGCCAGTGAGGCTTTCATGGAATAATGCTGGGGACGTACTATAAGCAATTAATTAACACGACAAGTTGTGACATTTCTTGACTGATGCAACACTAGTGATGTAGTTTTTTAAAGAAATATTTCAGCCGGTAAGGTTATAAAAATAATTTTATATTAATTTTTAAAAAGTTTTTTAAACTTAAAATTTATAATTTTGTTTATAATTTTATTAATTAGAATAAATATATTAAAATTCAAATTCATAATTATTCGGTTATCAAAATTTTAATATAATATCAAGTAGTCGTTCCAACAAAAAAAACTTAAGTGATCATGTAAATTTTTAAAAATAATTTTATATTACTTTCTGATAATATTTAACTTTGCAAAGCATGAAAACAACTTACAGTAGATCCACCCATGATATCACAGGCATAGCTTGTTGGTTTATAAATTCTAGAAAGTAATACACTCGTGAAGATTTCCTGAGTCAACGAGTCAATGTATAGACATTCATGGTGTTACAATCCCTTTTTTACCTCCAATTTCTATGCGTGTTTTCAAAATTATATTTAAAAAATAAATTAGATTTTTTATATTTAATTTAATTATGTTGATAATGAAAAAAGAAAGAAAAAAGAGTTTATGGTTCGAAATTAGAGGAAAGAAAGAAAAAGAGACTACTGTGATTAGGGACTAAAAATAATGGATTGTAACACAATATTATAAAATGTTTTTTTTTTTCATTGTAAAATATAGAGATGTGATATAAAATGATGCAGTAGATACGGATTCTTGTAATTTTATATTTAGTAGGAATTGAGGAGACTTGGTTATAAGGAGGGTGAGAATTGAGGAGAAGGTAGAAAAGCTACAGAGATAGGGTAGATTCAATACCACTGTTAGAAACTCAAGCTGACATCCGATCCAGTGAAATCCAATCAAGAAACCGTTGATTTTTTTTAAAACAATACTTTTCAAAACAACTTTGTTTTTACTTATTTTATAAAAAAAAATTAAATTTAAGATAGGTTAACCTTGTCTTATCCTGAATTGATCTCACTTGAGCTTAATCACTATGAAAATAAGCGTGTGAAAGGAATAAAAATACCGACAACCGACATACTCACTAGCCATTTGCAAAGGCAACATTGAGAAAAATATCATGATTATTGAGTAATGAAACAATATTAAACAATTTGCAAAGGCATTTACATATCTGTATTGTTCTTATGTAAGTGAAATTTTTTTATATTTAATTTAATTTTGTTGATAATGAAAATTTGGAACGATGACCCACATCATGTAAGAAAATTTCAGAATGAAAGATTCCTTTACCTTGCAATTCCAATTAATTGAGAGAGCCCGCGATTAATTAAGCAATCTCTTACATTATTTCTTCACCGATTCAATTAAGAAAACTGATGCAAATAAAAAACAAAATATTTTTTCATAGTTATTTTTATTTAGTTTAAAAATGAGCTACGGATCTTGAACAAATGAGCCAACAATTAAGCATTCTAGATATTATAGGACTTGGAATGAATTTTCCTACGATTTACCAAATCTTCCACCCAATAGAAACTGATGTCACTGTTGTTGACATATGTCAAATTCTGTAAAATAAGAACAAAGATGAATACGAAATTTCACAATTAAAAATTCCAACAAATATTCCATTTATTTTTTTCTATAAATACCTATCATTGGAGCCTAGGATCTTTATCTGCCATAGCAAACCATATCCCTTAGACATGATGTCCTTACTACAGAAACCATTCTTAAAGTTTCTCCAAGTCCTTTTTTTTCTCCTTCTAATGTGCATTCCTTCTTTCTTTGCCTTTCCTCCTAATTTCTCTGCAACTTCATTTGGTGCTGCCAAATATGTAGCTGCTGAAGGTAATAAAGAAGCGGAGGCCCTCCTAAAATGGAAAGCAAGTCTTGATGACAACCACAGCCAATCTGTCCTGTCTTCTTGGGTTGGTAGCAGCCCTTGCAGGTGGCTTGGAATCACTTGTGACAATTCTGAAAGTGTCGCGGATTTCGGCCTTCCAAATTTTGGTCTGAGAGGTACGCTTCATAGTTTCAACTTCTCATCCTTCCCCAATCTTCTCACTCTCAATCTCTCGAGCAATTCACTCTACGGAACTATTCCATCCCAAATTAGTAACCTGACCAAAATCACCAATTTAGACTTGAGTGATAATCATTTCACAGGAAATATTCCACATGAGATAGGATTGTTAACAAGTCTTAACTTTCTCTACCTTCATGAAAATAATATCATCGGTTTGATCCCAGACTCTATTGGAACCCTGAAACACCTATCCATTCTCTATCTATGGGGTAACAACCTCTTTGGCTTGATACCTCCAGAGATTGGATCACTACAGTCTCTCAGTTCCCTTGACTTGTCAAGCAATGATTTAAGTGGTAGGATTCCGTCTTCAATTGGAAATCTGAGAAACTTATCAATTCTTTCTCTTAGAGATAACAAACTTTCTGGTTCCATCCCTTCTTCTATTGGAAATCTGAGAAACTTATCTATTCTCAAAATCTCGATAAACAAACTTTCTAGTTCCATTCCTTCTTTTCTTGGGAATATGAGTAAGCTTATTGAGTTGCGCCTTAGTAAAAATAATCTCACCGGTTTGATCCCAGTCTCTATTGGAACTCTAAAACACCTATCCGTTCTTCATCTAGGGCATAACAACCTCTCTGGTTCTATTCCTTCTTCCATTGGGAACATGACTATGCTCACTCAACTTGCTCTGCACATGAATAATTTATCTGCATCTGTTCCTCGGGAAATAGGACATCTTGAATCCCTTGTTGAATTGAGTTTGCACACTAATAATCTCGATGGTTCTCTACCCCCTGAGATGAATAATCTCACACATTTGATGAATTTGCAATTGTCTTCAAACAATTTCACTGGCCATTTACCACGAGACTTGTGCCTTGGTGGGTTGCTTGTAAATTTTTCAGCCGGCTACAATCATTTTTCTGGTCCAATCCCTAAAAGCTTGCGAAATTGTACTAGTCTTTTTAGATTTAGGCTTGACTGGAACCAATTGACAGGGAATATTTCTGAAGATTTTGGCCTCTACCCAAACTTGAACTATGTGGACCTAAGTCACAATAATTTGTATGGTGAGCTTACGTGGAAATGGAGAGGTTTTCACAACTTGGTGAGCCTAAAATTGTCAAACAATAATATCTCCGGTGAGATACCATCAGAGCTTGGAGAGGCTACTGGGCTACACATGATTGATCTCTCGTCAAATCTCCTAAAGGGGACAATTCCAAAAGAATTGGGGCAGTTGAAGGCGTTGTTCAACCTTACTCTTCATAACAACCATCTTTTTGGTGTCATTCCCTTTGAAATCCAAATGCTATCTCAACTTCAATCCCTTAATTTAGCTTCTAATAATCTTGGTGGATCAATCCCAAAACAACTGGGAGAGTGCTTAAATTTATTACAGTTGGACTTGAGCCATAATAAGTTCATAGGGAGCATCCCATCTGAGATAGGCTTCCTGCATTTTCTTGGAAATCTAGATCTCAGTGGGAATCTTCTGGCAGGAGAGATACCATCACAAATTGGGCTATTGAATCAGTTAGAAACGATGAACCTCTCTCACAACAAACTTTCCGGTTTGATTCCAACTGCTTTTGTAGATTTGGTGAGCTTGACAACTGTAGACATCTCCTACAATGAACTAGAGGGCCCTCTTCCCAAAATCAAAGCCTTCATTGAAGCTCCATTTGAAGCTTTTATAAATAATAGTGGTCTCTGTGGAAATGCCAGTGGTCTAAAGCCTTGTACTCTTCTTACAAACAGGAGAAAGAGCAACAAAATTGTCATTTTGATTCTTTTTCCTCTCCTGGGCAGTCTACTTCTACTACTTATCATGGTTGGGTGTTTATACTTTCACCACCGAACAAGTAGAGAAAGAATCTCCTGTTTCGGAGAGCGACAAAGTCCACACAGTTTTGTAGTATGGGGCCATGAGGAAGAGATCCTACATGAAACTATCATCCAGGCCACTAATAATTTCAACTTCAATAACTGCATTGGGAAAGGGGGATATGGAA
>Ga0325411_1007851_pt1 | contig 11612 bp, 5 predicted proteins | sample PopdelMetagenome_13_FD_206181 | JGI IMG/M metagenome (GOLD analysis project Ga0325411, IMG submission 206181) | Populus deltoides microbial communities from Bellville, Georgia, United States - Xylem-PdIQD-R4 | ecosystem: Host-associated > Plants > Phyllosphere > Stem > Wood/Secondary xylem...
AATATATTTGTGACCAAAATAAGCACGATGAATTTTCTATGAAACTGAAATCTAAATTTAAGATTATTCACTCAAACTTAATGAATTGAGATATTTTGCCCTCCTTAGATATTTGTTTTAGGAAATTACTTTGTGAAGAGCAGCGTCTCCTTACACAAGACATTTTTAAGCAAGAAAATTATGTTACAATTACTATTGCGGCTCAATGAAAAGGAATGAGTAGGAATAAGAGCAATATACATTGTTATAGCTACAAAGAATATTGACACATTGCTATCAATTATAGAAAAAAGTTATGCAATTATTGCAAACATCAAGGGCATATTATCAAAGAATACCCCACTCATCCTCGAAACCATAAAATCAATGCTTTTCAAGATGTGGTGCCTGAAAACTCATATATAGCAGCTGAATCTAGTATTCTTGCTCCTGAAATGATGTAACAAATGATTGTTTCAGCCTTAGATCTACAAAGTAATAATACTAATTCTCAATTTTGCCTTGTTGATTTTTGATTCAGTTGCTTCAAATCATATAACCAACTCATCTAGTATGCTTAAAAATATGCATAAGTATCATGGTTCATCACAAATTTAGATTGTTAATAGAGGTCATATACCTATTACTAAGGTTGGGGGTATCAATCCGACTCTCAATAATGTGTTTGTATTACCAAAATTGTCTACTATTCTTATTTTGGTTGGTCAATTGGTGGAGAATAACTATGATGTGCATTTTTCTCGTAATGATTGTCTTGTGCAGAATTAAGTGTCAGAGACAATGATCACGAAATGGTCTAAAGTTGAAAGACTATTTCCACTGCAATTTTCAATTTCTCATTTTCTATCTTTTGCTTGTACTACTTTTCAAAATAAGGATAAAATATGGCATAAGTGTTTAGGTCATCCAAATTCTATTGTTTTGTCTCCTTTGTTAAACTCTGGTTTATTAGGAAATAAAGATCAATTTTCTTCCCATAATATTCTCTTTTATTGTTCCACATGCAAATTGAGCAAGAGCCAAACCCTTCCATTCACTTCCCTTAGCAGTCGTGCTACAAATAGCTTTGATATTATTCATGGTGATGTTTGGGATATTACCCCAATTATTTCTTATGCTCATTACAAGTAATTTTTTAAATTTATTGATGATTACAATCGGTTTATCTGGACATATTTTCTCCGTTCAAAGTCTAAGGCTTTCTTGTTTTCAAGACATTTTTTGCCTAAATCAAGACTCAATTTTCTACTTGTATTAACGTATTGAGATCTAATTCGGGTGGAGAATATGTCTCATGAATTTCATAATTTTTTACATTAGAAAAGTATTGTCTCACATCTCATGTCCTTATATGTCATAACAAAATTGATTTGTTAGGCGTAAGAATCATCATTTTTTAGATATTATTAAGACCTTATTGATTGAGTCTTTTATACTATCTAAATTCTAGGTTGAAGCTTTATCTACTGTAGTTTATTTAATAAACAGATTGTCATCTCAAGTATTAAATTTTGATGCCCCATACTATTATCTATACAATAAGTTTCCTAGCTATAATAATTTGCATACTTTTAGTTGTGTTTATTTTGCCCATTTGCCTACTCATAAATGACACAAACTTTCTATTAAGTCTGCTAAATGTGCTTTTTTGGGTTATAATGTTTCTCACAAAAGTTTTGTTATGATATTAGCTATAACAAATTATATATTTCTCAAAATGTTGTTTTCTTTAACAATCAATATTTCTTCCCTACTCAAGTTGAACCTTCCTCTGTTGCTCCAATTCTTCCTAATTTTGAGGATTTGTCATCTTTTGAATGATTCAAGTTAGATATTGTATATGAAAGACGTCGACCAACTTTACTCCTTCCCAAGGCTACTCCACGACCTGAGACTGCTCTTGAGGCTACTTTTACACATCCTTATAAATATGTTCTTTGGCGCTTTATATGAATATCTCATCCCCTTAATCGATATGGTTTTTCTACTACTTTATCCATTATTAATGTTTCATCATGTTACAAGTTGTCAAGCATAAATGTCAATAGAAAGCAATGTAGAAGAAACTTTAGGCTCTTCAAGATAATCATACATGGGAAATTATTTATTTTCCTTCAATTGTTAAGCCCATTAGGTGTAAATGGGTGTACTCAATTAAGCTTCACTCTAATGGAACCTTGGATTGATATACACGGTTGGTTGATCATAAGAATAAGCAAGAGTATAAAATGGACTATAAGGAGACTTGCTCTCATAGAAAAATATGGCACCTTTACTTGGTATGTTCTCCTTTACATAAGTGGTGTGTAAGTTGAAGAGGTCCTTATATGATTTGAAACAGACTCCTTGGGCATGGTTTGACAAGTTCCTATCTACCTTGCTTTGCTTCTCTTTTGTGCAAAGCAAATATGATTCCTCGCTATTTCTTTGCAAGTTATCTACTGGTTTTGCTATCCTCGTTGTTTATATGGATGACACTGTCATTATAAGAACTGATTCTTTATTGATTAGCAATCTTCAACATCATTTTCAGGATTGTTTTCACATTAAAAACCCTACTTCTCTTCTTGGGATTAGAAGTTCATTCTACTTCTTCTGGTGTGTTTTTGCATCAACATAAATACACTCAGAATTTGATTGCTTTGGCTGGTCTTAAAGATTCTTCTCCAGTGGATATTCCTCAGGAGGTGAATGTTAAGTTTTAACATTGAGAGGGGATCTTCTTCCTAATCCTACTCTATTTAAGCAATTAGTTGGTAGCTTGAATTATCTTACTATTAATCAGCCTAAGATATCCTTTACAATTCAGCAAGTCAGTCAATTTATGCAATCTCCCTGTCACTTACATTTGGTAGTTGTTCACCGCATCATTTGATATTCCCTTGGTTCTTCTAGTCATGGTCTATTCTTCCCAGTTAGTTTTTTTATTTGCCTTGTTACCTTTAGCGATGTTGATTGGGTAGGATGCACATCACTGTCATAGGTTGGTGTATGTATCTTGATGATTCATTAATATCTTGGAAAAGTAAGAAACAGGATTGAGTTTTCATATCTTAAGTCTTTAATATAAAGCCATGACGACTACTTACTCAAAGATTGTTTGGCTTTGTGGGCTCCTTGCAGAAATTGGATTTCTCTATACTACTACTACTCCTTTTCATGCTGACAACACACGTACTATTCAGATTGTTGTCAATTCTATTTTCTATGAGTGTACCGAGCATATTGAAGTGGGTTGTTATTCTATTTGAGAAGTCATGGATACTAAAGTTATTTCTCATCCATATATCTCCATCAACCTTCAAATCACTAATGTGTTTACCAAATAAACGACTCGCTAACACCATCAATTTCTAGGTGGTAAATTGATGTTTTTTAATCACCCAACATCAATTTAAAAGGGGATGTTAGGTGGACCATCTCATTAGAATCAATAGTTTCCACATAAATTTTAGCTAATAGTTATTAATATTTATGTCATTACAATGTAAATAGCTTTTTATAATTATGGTGATATTATAGTTAATACCTGATTTTATGGAATGTAAATCATGGTTTCCATATAAATATTAGCTAATAGTTGTCAATATTTATGTAATTATAATGTAAATAACTTTTTATAATTGTGGTCATATTATAGTTAATAATAGCTGATTTTGTGGAATGCAAATCATAATTATTTCTATTTATTGAAAAGGATTCTCAATCAATTTGACACACCAAATTACTAGGATGGGAATACATATAAACAAAAAAGAAAAGGTTTCCAGTTGGTTATAGTACCTCTCTTCCATCTAGTCCCCTCATTGTCTGCAAGCAATCAATGTCAAAAATATAATTGTTCTCGCAGACATGATCTGTGTCTTCTGTTCTCATAAGTACCCCTATGTACTCACAGACAGGTGCCCCAGCAGGTAGAAAGTCCCATGATCTAACAGCCCATCCTTTCTTAGGAGTACGGAAAACCTGTTGCCATTAACCAGTAGCAATTTAGAAAAAGTGATAAATCAACTTGACATAATGGAAAATGGGATTGGCATTCTAAGGAAATGAAGATATAAATGACACCTCAAGACGATGCTTGATGCCTCGTTGAGATGTTCGGTTTACACAACCAGGTCCACATCCACAACCAGGACCACATTCAAAAACAACAGCCCTGGCTTCAATTAGCCTGAAGGTAAAAAACAAAACAAAAGTACTATCATGCAAGAATAACCAATTAAACAACCTGTAAAGGACTTTAAAATATAGTATTCAACTGAATTCTGTAAAATCCATGGTTAAATAATGCTCACCTGCCACCATGACAATTAACATATGGAAAATAAGAGCCATTAAGTTTTGCACAAGCACAAGTCCTTGGATCCACACAAGTCCCTTTGCAGTTGCATCCAGACACATTTGTAGGAAGCTTCACATTTTTTGCAATTTGAAGAGACTTGCGGTAGGTATAACCTGAGATTTTCAAGGATCCAAAATCACAAGATTAATTCTAGCGGCATGGGTTGAAGCTATCTAAAACTTCTTATGGGTCCCAGCAGACCACTAGGTAAGCAAGAGCCTGAAGCCTTTTAAGCTGGTTTGCCCTGAGGTATAGGCACAGCCGCACATCAGTCCAACTACCCAAGTAAGAAACAGCATCCCATTTAACTAGTCTGGGATTGGGCTTAGCTTGACCACTAAACACCAACGCAATCCATTTTTATTTATTTGAACTAATTTTACTAGTAACAATTTAGCACAACTAATTGTTTTTTTAGCATTTTGAATATGCTAATTATTTTTTTTTAACTTTTCAATACTTTTATGTTTTTTTTAACAAAAAAAAAAGAAAGAAAATTCACAAAGATTGAGGCTTGTTCTAGAAAATCAAAGGTTCAAGTAGGGCCAGGTATGAATGCGGTTTCAAATGCAAGCTCAGCAGAAGAGAAACAAAAAAAATTCATGCTCTTGGATTAGGCCTATTAATGGATCTGACAAGGAAATGTGAGAGCAATGGAGCAAAGAAAACCAAATCCTCAACTAGCAAAAACTTATAATTAACTATGGCAGAGAACTCCTTTTGTCTTTAAAAAAAGGGCAATGACCTTTTAGGGTCCATCCAATTAAGTAATTTTCCAGGAACTAAGGTCATAGAAGGCCTGATATTATGTATTAGTAGTGACCTCTCAATAAAATAGGGAACAACATGCATCACAGACAGTAAGGAAAATAACATTTCTTAGATCTTTAAACATATCCATCTTTTAGCCTTCCACAATTTTAACAATGCTTCATATTAGCCAATTTTTCAACTTTTCATTTTCCAGAAATATCATTTAATTTGACAACTATTTCAAAAGCCTAAGCAATTTTTTAGCATTTGATCATGAGTTATATGTCATCACAAAATGTAAAAATGATGAACTAATACATCTTCCATAATGTTAATATTAATTAGTTTTTTTAACCTTTCCATTTTTCACATTTTATTTATGTCTTAAGTTATCTTTCATGTCTTTCACTTATTTAATCCTTTCTACGTTTTTCAAAATTTCAACCTTTTAAAGTAATGCATCCTTGAACGTTTTTTTTTAATAAAATCATCTGCATCTCCATCTCTAAGGTTTTTTTTATTAACTTCTTGCAACCTTGAAAACATTTTTAATGTAAAGGACAGGCAAAAGCCTAGAAATTCCCTCTGAACTCTTTTTTTTTTTTACCATTCTTTTAGATCTGATTCTTTTAATCATACACAAAATAAAATGCCAAAAAAATAACATTTTTCATAAGCCGTGACTTAAAAGGAATTTTAAGGAGGATTAATCTTCTTTAAATTCCTTTTTTCGTTGTCTTTCAACCAACTGATTGCCTCTTAAACAAAAACTGGTTTAATTTAATAGTTTTTAAGATAGGAACGATGTTCTTAAAAAGTTTATTAAATTCTTGAATTTGGATACAGAATCCATTACAAGACTAATATAACAGACCGAGTTCTATCAAGAGATGGAAGGACAACATTAGAAAAGCGAAGCATAAGGGCCTTATGGATCACAGTGAACTTTTAAAAATATTCTTATAAACTCCCTCAAAGTTAGGGACAGTAACTTGTAATTAGCCTAAAAGATTTTAGTCTTAAACAATGGCATTGAGAAGGATATCTACACCAAATGTGCATCCAATTTGTTGCTGCATGTGGAACTAGAACATTTCAAACTTGTCTACTTGACAAGCGCTTAGAGAAAAATCTTATTTGAGCTTTTAAATCAGCATATTATATATTAAACATATATCCTACTGAACATTGGATTGGAGTTACTAATGAATGAAAAGGCAATGGTCTGCAATGCTTTGACTACAATTGCAACTGTGATTTAAGACTGTTAACTTCCACTTTCACATTATATGTAGAATAGTAACAAATTAAGCCAACAAATGTAAGAGTTTAACTTACCTGACGGCGCAACAGGTGGATCATCAACCAAATTTGTAGCTGGAATCGGGACATCCTCTTGACCTCCACTAATATCCTCACACACCAACCTTAACAAATTAAACAACAAAAACTAATTATGCCTCATGGTAATGCAATTACCAATGAAATTCAAGTATATAATAGAATAATATTCTTCTTATACCCTCGTATTTCAGCAACAGATTGGGGAACACGTCCATAGCTGAATTGAACCTGTCATAAGAGTGAATATATGTTCAACATAGAGTAAACGATGTGTTCTGGAATGCAAAAATGGGAACAAAGTGGTAAATAGAAGCACTACTTCCTATAAGTATGAACAGATTCCTTGAGTTGGCTATGAAGAGTATGAAGAACAGTATCCAAAAGATACTCCATTTTTATAAGAAACATCCAATAAAAAAAAATAATTGAAATTTGGGAAACATTCAGGATATTATGCAGAGAAAATACATGATGGTTGAGAGAAAAAGCATCACTGGAGTATTATACTATCCAAAATCACTACTAAACAAGAAACCATAATGAAATTTGTACTTTATGTTGAAAGATGAGGTGAGACCTATCGAGGCTTAATTAAGGGACAACCTTGAAGATGCTTTCAACATTGTCCATGTAAACTTATGAATGCACCGGTGACAAGTGAGGAAAAATGCTCAAATTGTAGCGCTGAATGGGAAGGACGGGAACCAATGTAGCCAATTATCTAACCAAAACTAAAGAATAGTGGCACTTAAAGATATCAATCTCATTATAAAAATTTAAAGTCAGCCACAATGGGAGAGGAACACTGATGCAGTAGGAATTTTCCCAAAGGAAAATGAAAGAAAAATACCAAAACCTACCTAGCTGATGCTCTTGAGAACTCATGATATTTGTTTAAGGTCAGGTGGCCCCAGAAGCAACATGAGCTGGCACTTTGAATGCTGAACTGATGTATTACAGATGGTAATGAAGCTGACCTCACATAACTTTCATGTTGGTTTTACGGAGTGTTTAGGAGTGTGGTAGAGATTGTTTTTCAAAGTTTTTTTCACTTGGAAATACATTAAAATAATGTTTTTTCATTTTTTAAAATTCATTTTTGATATCAGCACATCAAAACGATCCAAAAATACTAAGAAATTTAATTTTAAGCAAAAAAAAGTCAAATTATGGCAAAAAACAGATTTAACCTCAATGTCAAACAAACACTTAATAAGATGGGTGACCCAAGTGTGTTTGGAGCATCTTAAACTAAAATGTTGGATGTCCCAAAGGTGTATTAACATTGGATGCATAGCATGTGCTTTGCAAACACCATTTTTTTACAATATTCAATCACTAAAACAAAATACATATTTGGATTCATAGACAACCCCTGTGGTAATAGCCTAGAATTGGTGCGCACCATTTGATATCAACATCTGGGAGAGTGTTGCCAGAAAAAATGCTTTTATTAAACACAAAGGCAACAAAGAAAGATATTAAGTAGAGCCTATCTAGCAGCAAGACCAAAAGGCTGCAGGAGCCTACACTGCAGCCACTTATAGTCCGAATCAGACAAATTTAAATATAAAAAATAATAGCCCTACTGGTATCTCTAAGAAAGAGATTTTGCCAATGAACAACAGTCGGTCAAGAAAGCAGAATATTCTGTCTTTTGATTTGGAAAGGAAACATAAAAACCTGGTTGGTGGTCAGAAGTGGCTGTCCTTCCAGCCGCCTCAGTCGATACTTAAACACAGTAAATCCAGATAAACCTTTCTCGGCCCAGTATTGAACAACCTATAAAAGCACATAAAAAAACCATCAGCAGATATCAGAATAAGTGATTGCTTTCAACACATGTATAGGAAGAGGTAGCAAAATACAAGAGGTATGCATGAGAAAGGGGAAAAGGGCCATGACAGATCTCATAAATTTTATTCAGTTTTTTTCAAGCTTGTTGCATGGCACAAGGACACAGACACCATGTGAATTAAAGATGTACCTTGTACAAGCCATCATAGGTGTAAACTTTGCCACAGTAGCTGCTAGCACATTCATGGCCTCGAACAACTCGCACAGGAACACATTGCTCCACACAATTCTGCAATTAAATGCAGAACAAGCAGTAATCGAGCAATGAGATTTTAATTTCAATGCCAAACTACAGGACCCCACATTAGCATATCACCCCAATGCAAGTGCATGCATGCATGGAGAGAGAGAATGAAATGTCAGTTTAATAGTCTCATCTCGATACCCTTTGAGTGTGGTGCCTACATATGTGCATACACATGCATTCATGGAAAGAGAGAGAGCGAAATGTCAGTTTAATAGTCTCATCTCGATACCCTTTGTGTGTGGTGTCTATGTATACGTATATACACATGCATGCATGAAGAAAGAGCAAGAGAGAAAACAAAATGTCAGTTTAATAGTCTCATGGAAACCATTTGTGTTTGGGCGTCTCCATACATAAATGCATACATACAACATGCACATGCACCCATGTGTTTTTGAATTCAAATCAAGACAACCTCTGCTGTGTTTCTCTTTGATACAGCATGCACATGCCTTTACTTCAACCAGAAGCGATCATGTCAGCACAACACTAACAAAGAGAATCACAAGAAGACGCCACAAAATGGTGAAAAATGTGGGGGATAGTGAGGATCAACTTTTTGTCAAGTAGCAAAGAGGAGTTTTTTTTTTAATGCTGACATGGTAGGTTTAAATCCCATATTTTCCTTCCCAGTTATTGCTCTCCTATGTACCAACAGGGAAGAGGGAGACAAAGCTGCTAATCCAAACCATACACACCTGAAACCCAACCCAAATTATCCAGTGTACCCATTTGCAAGACAGCATTGGTCCATTGATGCAGACAAAGTGACTTTATAATTAAGATCTGCAACTGCAGACATCAGTGTTCAAAATATTGAGAGAAATATTGTAAAATTCAAAGGAAATAAACTTTTAATCCCAAACTAATTGAAGTCAGCTGCAAGATCATTTCTTCATTATGTTCCTTTAGGTGCCAAATTTCGATGAATTGTAGTGATATTACATCCCCTTCACCACTTCAATGCATAATGTTTTTCTGTCTACCTCTCCCCCTCTCTCAAACTCAAATCTATTTGCTCTTCCACTTTGGTGCATCCGTATGATTATAGTACATGTGACTAAACCATCTCAACTTCCCTCCCTCAATTTACACTAGCTTATCACAAGTTAGCAACACTATCCTCCAAGTTTAGTGTTCATTTACTATCCAGTCCTCTCTTGAATTTCCATCCATCTGTATTAACGTTATCATGTCAATTATGATCAGTTATGGGCATGATAGTTCTTCACTGGATAATGCTCATTACTTTGCATGATCAGCACCTACATACTTGATAGCTGGACCCGGCCCAAAGAATGGCCCTAGAACATTAGAGAACATAACAAGACTCAATGCCCTAATAGAAATTTTGAGCATCCAACTTAAAAATTTAAGCTAATGAGAGTAGAACCAATATTTCAATATGCCATATAAGGCTATAACAAACTTTACACATTATTAACACAGGAAAAATATATAATATAGGTACAAGTTCACATACTAATCATGGAAGAGAAATACACATCAAGGAGGTTTTTGGATTAAGTTAATTGCACCTTCAATGCCAAATTACCACGCTCCAACTTTTGGTCACGAATCTGACGCTTATTTCCAGTTAAATCATGACCACCTTGACCAGTATAGATAACATCCTCAGCATTATCCAGATCATCCTCGTACATCCCCGAAATAACAATGGCTACAGCAATTGGGAACATATAGTTATGGTACACCTGTAAATTTTGAAGGAAAAATGGTTGCCACATCAATTCTTATCCTGTAATGTACAAATTGGTTCAGTCAAGAATCCTCCAATTACTAGTAGTTATTGATGTACAAGATTTATAACATCACAGTGTTGCAAGGAAATATGATATTACACCATGACTAAGCTATAAAGCAAAAAAACTTAAACTGTTGGTAGCTTAGCATAGATCGTCCAAAGAAATGTTGAGAAATGTGGAGGGATATGATAACAATATCATGCTTAAACAACATCTTACATTCTGAACGACAATAAGTTTGATAAATAAGTGCATGAAGATTACCATGTGGAGAACTAGAATCCTCCATATGAGAAGAATATCACATCAAAATCAATACAAAAGGGCAATATAATCCCATCAAATATCTGCTACAGAAACTCCTAGAAAAAGCTCCAGAACATTTTCAAGAAACTATTATATTTCGCAGTATCTACCAGGCAAGGGAATAGTTTTAACGAACATTATTTCCAATCCATCCAAATACATGAAACACCAGCAAGCATAATATCTCCATCAAATAGGACCCTCTCACAGAGCAAAATCTACCAAATTCACAAAATAAAAAGTCCTCTTAGCTCAGCACCGCCAACCTCTCCCCACAAAAAGCAAAGATTCTATTCCGTATATCATAGGACAAAGCAAGATGGGAATAAAAAAAATAAGATGACCATACATCTCCCTACTGCCAAGGCAAATAGGAAAGAAAAAGAATAATGGTAACAGTACAGATAAAACAGATGCTTACCCCTTTCTTGTAGAACTGTCCCATATAATCAATTCCGTTCAGCCAGTGGCTATGAAAACCTACAGCAACCATTTCAGCTCTGGAATAGAACCGGTGCCCAACATTGATACCTGACAGTTAGACCCAAAAAATCACTTCCCAGCATGAGGCAGGTGCATATTTCAGAATCATACATGTTATAGGAGATGCTAAAAGTAATTTTCAGGTTATTGAAGTCAAACAAAAGTATGAAAGTGTGAATGGTCAAAAGCAATAGAGATACAAGTTACCAACCTGGAATGTCACCAATTGTTTTCTCAGGATACATTATAGCATTAGCTTCCATCATCTGCCAGAATTTTTCGTTTTGAAGAGAAAATGGAGATTATTTCCTAATTACAAATAAACAAAGCCTAACATCATGTTCTTCTACAATCAGTCTCATTCAATTTCATTGCGAAGAATAGAATTTTGAAAGAAAAAACTGACAAGAAACGTCGTCGTCATCATATCTATAACGTCAAGAAGCAAAGATGATAATTTTTTGAATATGGATATTGTAGAAAATGGTTTTTCTTATTGCCTCTGTTTACA
>Ga0325411_1007852_pt1 | contig 11611 bp, 7 predicted proteins | sample PopdelMetagenome_13_FD_206181 | JGI IMG/M metagenome (GOLD analysis project Ga0325411, IMG submission 206181) | Populus deltoides microbial communities from Bellville, Georgia, United States - Xylem-PdIQD-R4 | ecosystem: Host-associated > Plants > Phyllosphere > Stem > Wood/Secondary xylem...
AAAACTCAGGCACGCAGGCTTAACATGAGTGGCCCAGCATGCATGAGATTAAAAAACTCAGGTGTATAGACCTTTAAATCTAGGCTCGGGTGCCTAGGCTGACTTTTGTTTCTTTAAAAAAAAGATGGTGACCTATCATCTGCTCTTATTGTTTTTAAAAAAACAATAAAGCAAGCACCGAGCCTATTTTCAGGAGACGAAGGGTACCAGAAATTCAAGCTATGAGGTAGGGCGCTCAATTATGAATCATCTTTGAGCACTTCAAGTTCCCTTTTACAGCTAATCTTCAAGAAACTGCTCTCTTTTAGCAAAAGCTACTCTCCAAGTAATCATGTTCAAAAGCTTTTAATTCTGTGTACATCTTCTCCTTGTTTTTTTTTCTGTTTTCAGTTTGATTTTTAATGTTTTTGTAACATTCTCCTTAGTTCCTAAACATTATGGTATAAACATAATCATATACACGTGCACCGCAATCTTCTTTCTCTATTATGGCGCCGACAACCACCTATGGTGTGTCCCCTGCTGCTGCCATCATATCCCTTCCTAACACGCAACATGTAATGTCTTTAAAACTCTCCAATACCAACTTTCTGTATTGGAGGATGCAGATGAAGCCGTTCCTCTTGGGACAAGGCATGTACTCTTTTGTTGATGGCACATCAACATGTCCTCCTTCTCATCTAGAATCTGCTGCGATATCTTCATCCTCTGTCAATCCTGTATGCTTGACATGGAAGCAACAAGATCACTTAATCATGAGTGCCCTCTTATCCTCTCTCTCGATGGAAGTTCTGCATTTAGTTGTGGATTGTAACACCTCCCATGATATCTGGAGAACGCTGGAAACAACTCTTGCTTCTCCTTCAAATTCCAAGATCATGCAACTTCACGGTTCCTTCCAAGAGTTACGCCAGCATGATGATTCTGCGAGCACCTACTTGCAGAAGGCAAAAGCATTGTTTGATGAACTTGTTGCAGCTGGCAGACCAATCTCCTTGCCAGAATTCAACCTATATGTGTTTCTGGGGTTACGTAGCGAATTTAAAGATCTTGTCACCAGCTTGTCCACCAAGGCTGATCCTATCTCCTGCAGTGATTTCCATAGCAGTCTACTTACATATGAATTTCTCAACAAAGCTGCTTTCCAACCAACTATAACAGCACTTCTGTTACCAACCCCAACGCAGCAACCAGCTGCATTCTTTATGCAGAATCACTCTGGCTTCAATACTGCTAGACGAGGCTGTTTTCATAGGGGGTGGAGAAATAATAATAATCATAATAATGTTTATCGTGGAAATAATGGAAACAATAGTTATACCTCAGGTCAGCAATTTGGGCAACAGGGACACCGATTCTCCTCATGACAGTTTTCTGGATCTCCCTCTCGGCTATCAGGACAATTTGGGCAGCAAGGTAACCGTTTTGGTGGGTATAATCGCAGTGTAAAATGTTAGCTGTGTTATGAATATGGGCATACTGCCCAACAGTGCTCTCAGTTGGCTAATCACCCTCTCCAAGCCAATGCCAATCTCGCATTTAATAATGCTCCTATAACGTCTCCTGCCACATGGTTTCCTGATACGGGTGCAAATCATTATGTAACGCCAGACATTGCTAGTATGACGAGTTCAGAACCTTACCTTGGTAATGATCATCTGCATGTTGGTGATGGTAAGGGCCTTGTTATTTCCAATATTGCTCACTCTAAAATTCATTCCCTAAAATGCACATTTACTTTATCCAATATTTTACATGTTCCTGCCATTAAAAAAGCTCTACTATCTGTTCAAAAATTTTTCTTTGGGAATAATGTGTTTTTTGAATTTCATTCCTGTCTATTTTATGTTAAGGACCTCAAAAACAAAGGAAGTTCTTCTTTCCAGTCAGAGTAGAGATGGTTTATATGTTTGATCCGAGTCGTCTGCCATGTCGTTGCCTCAAGCTTTCTCATCTATATGTCTCTCTACTTTTGTTGATATCTAGCATCGTCGACTTGGGCATCCTAGCCCACGCATTTTGCATTTTTTGGTGAAAAATAAAAACGTATCATATACGTCAAAACTTTTTAATTTTAATTGTCCAGGCAAGTCGTGTCGTCTGACTCTAAAAACTACGGGTCATCAAACTCTAGCTCCTCTTGATTTAATTTTTAGTGATGTCTGGGGTCCCTCTCCTATGTTGTCATCAAATGGTTTTTGCTATTTTGTTAATTTGTGGATGCCATACAAAGTTTATCTGGTTTTATCCGATGGTTGCTAAGTCTGATATTTTTAATATTTTTCATCAATTTCAGGCGCTTGTTGAGCTCCAATTTTCTTTGAAAATAAAATATGTTCAAACAAATTGGGGTGGTGAATATTGAAAACTCAATACGTATTTTAAAACAATAGGTATTCATCACCGTGTGATCTGCCCGCACACCCATGAACAAAATGGCATGGTTGAACGTCGTCATAGACATATTGTCTAAACTGGACTTACCCTTCTTGGGCAATGTCATGCTCCCTTTAAATATTGGATTTATGCATTTGAAAGTTCTGTTTACTTGATTAATCGCATGCCAACTCCGGTTCTTAATTATAAGAGTCCTTTCGAATGTCTTTTAAAATCATCTCCTGATTATGCTTTCCTTCGTACGTTTGGGTGTCTTTGTTTCCATACCTCCGTCCATACAATGCTTATAAGTTAGATTTTCGTTCATCTGCTTGTGTTTTTCTAGGATATAGTAACTCTTCTTTAGGTTATCAATGTTTTGACTTGACATCCAAACGTATTTATCTTGCTCGTCATGTCCGGTTTCATGAACATGTTTTTCCTCTTAGTAAATCTGAACAGATTGCAGTCCCACCTATAAATCCTACTACTGCCACTATACCGGTTACTTTATATCATCCAAAGCCACCATCTTCAGCCCTTCCACCATTACCCCCCACACCACCTACATCTCATTTGGCTCCCTTACCATTATCTGCATGTTATTATCATGATCATGTTGTAGGTACAGGTTCAGATTTGCCACCCTCACATGCACTACAAGTTCAAATCGCTCCTGCCAGCTCCCCTGGTTCCCTTTTCTAGTGGTGACTCCAGCAGATTCTACAACTGGTTCTACCCCACGGCCTGGACATATATTGAGCTCCTCACCAGGTTCTTTTTATGATTCCTCTCATAGAATTAATCTGTGTTGATTTTTTAAAATTCCAACTTCAGCAGATACCGGCCAGTGTTGATAACAACTCCTCCCAGCCGGCACGCCTCCATCCTATGGTGCTTTGACCATGTCCACCAAAGGATGCTAACTTCAGTGCTGCAACTTCCTCACGGGTTGCAACGTTACCTCAACAGGAGCCGCTGTCTTTTAAGGATGCCAACAGGTATTTGGTTTGGCATAATGCCATGCAGGAGGAAATCCGGGCACTTCACTCTAATCAGACTTGGTCATTAGTGCCCTCTCATCCGTCTATGAATATGATTGGTAGTAAGTGGGTTTACAAGATTAAACGCCATGCTGATGGTCGGATTGACCGATATAAAGCACAGTTGGTTCCCTGTGGCTTCTCTGAGTAAGAGGGGATTGATTATTTGGAGACGTTTAGCCCTATGGTTAAGCCTACATTGATTCTTCTTGTGCTCACTATTGCTGTCTCGTATGGTTGGAATATTCACCAGTTGGATGTTCATAATGCTTTCTTGAATGACATTCTTTAAGAGGAGGTATACATGGCACAACCATCGGGGTTTGCTCATTCTGTTATGTCATCTCATGTGTGTCGTCTTCATAAATCTTTATATGGCTTGAAACAAGCACCTCGAGCTTCGTACAACAGGTTGAGCGAGTTTCTTCTTTCCATTAGATTTCAGGCATCCAAGGTTGACACTTATCTATTTATTCTCTCTCTCAATGGTGCCATGATTTATTTGCTTGTGTATGTGGATGATATTTTACTGACTGGGAGTAACTCAGCCTTGCTTCATAAATTAATTACTTTACTGCAAACAAAATTTAAGCTTCGAGATTTGGGTTCTGTTCATTTCTTATTGGGCATTGAAGTTAAACTTACAGCTATTGGTATCTTATTAAGTCAACACAAGTATGCACTCGATATTATCCAACGAGTACATTTAGCTTCCTGCAAACCGGTTGATACTCCTCTGTCTACCTCCTCTAAACTAGGAATTATGCCTAGTAGTCTTCACTCTGATCCGACAAGGTATCGACAGATTGTTGGAGCACTATAATATCTTACTTTCACTAGACCTGATATTTGCTATGCAGTCAACAAAGTATGTCAATTTATACATGCCCCTACTGAAGATCATTGGGCTGTTGTTAAACGTATCCTAAGTTACCTGCAGGCTACAACAACCTATGGTCTGCACATTACTCGAGACTCTCTTTGACTCTTCATGGTTTCACAGATGCTAATTGGGCAGGTAGTATTGACGATCACAAATCAACATGTGGTTATCTTGTGTACCTGGGTTCTACACCTATCTCATGGAAATCCGGGAAACAACGCATTGTTGCTAGATCTTCTACAGAAGCAGAATACAAAGCCTTGGCTGATGGTACTGCTGAAATTTTATGGATTCGTTCTTTATTGGCAAAACTTTGGATTTCCATTTTGTCCATGACTACGTTATGGTGTGATAACCTAGGGGCCACTTTCTTATCGCCAATCCGGTGTTCCACGCTCATACTAAACATGTTGAAATTGATTATCATTTTATCCTTGATCGCGTTGCTAAGAGAGAAATTCAGCTACAGTTCATCTCTTTAAAGGATCAACTCGCGGATGTTCTTACCAAGCCTCTCCCTCCAGTCTCATTTGCTTATTTTAGATCCAAGCTTCGGGTGGAATCTCCACCTTCAACTTGACGGGGTCTATTAAGGAAAGAGTCCACATATATGTAAATACATTATATATAGGGATATGTATCATGTGTAATACATTCCACCATTGTATTGTATACAACCCTAAAGGTATAAATATAAAGGGATGGTTGGTTTATCAATCATTCATCACAATTATACAAAAGACTATCTTTCTAATCTTAACTAAAAGGATGAGGTGAAATGTAATTTCACTTTTGTGATATTTTAAGTTGTATTCTACTTAAAACAATACGTATTGAATCAATATAAAAAATAAGATACTCGTGTGGGGTCCTGAAAAAACTCCTAAGAGAGAGTTGGGCTCGGGCAAGATGTCTAAGCCCATTAGAGGTAAGAAATTAGTCCAGGTGTGATGCTTAGGGCGAACGCATAGAGTCATGCTCCTTCCCTAGAAAGAGCTCATGAAGAGGTTGTGCCCACGTACGTTAAGTGGGGTGTTTTAGAAATTTTTTTAGATCCGTTAATTTTGGATTTATCAATTAGGAAAAGTCACAAATACCATACTACCTTGTAAACTAAAAATTCATTACCTTAATAGGTTGGTTAAAGATGAATAGGAAGGTTATGATGAAACCACAAACCATGGCGCGACAAAATAGAAAGTATCATAGTGCGTCGTTTGTCACGGGGTAATTTTTTGCTACGTGAATAAACCTGTGCGGCAACCTGGTCCCTCACTAGACTCAACCTTTCCTTGTCAATCTCATTTGTGTTTGCCTAGTAACTAAATGTTTCCCTCACCCAAGAGGTTTCCCACTTTCCCAAGTTAAAAGACAAGCGGAATACACAAGATTGCACAACACAAAGCACACCGAGAATACAAGAAGAACTCTCAACCTTTATTTATCTCGTCAACAAAGGATTACATAATGTGTGCTATGCACAGAATTTGCATGCTACACAATCAAGCTTACACACATTATTTCCTCTCTATGCATTCCTCTCTACAACTAAGAGCATCAACAACTATTTATAGCCAGGTATGTGAGCTGCAAGGCTCACCCATGATCTTCTATTTTTTAGGACATAGTGGGGTACTTTCTCCCCCATGTTCTCAATGATCTCAGCAGCTTGGAGAGCACCCCGGTTATGCTCCCACATTCTGCCCCCATAATGCTGCCACTTCACCCACGTTCTACCCCATGATCCCATGATCTAGGAAGACCATGACTGCCACTAACCCACGTTCTGCATGCCCACCTAGCAGCCCCATCTTCCAGCTCCTTTTGCGTCAGCTGTTGAGTCACTTTATGCCTTCGACAGTCCTTCGTCCAAGTTTTAGATCGTGCCAAGTCGAACCTATGACTTGCACAAGCCGTTGCGCACTGCTAAATTCGCATTTGCGTGCAGGCTGTCAATTCATGCGCTGCCGAATTCGCATCTGCATGCGGGCTGTCAATGTTTGCACTGCCGAATTCCTCGACAGCCCCTATTCTCGTCAGCCTATCCCCTGACGATTTTTCCTGTTTGGCCTGGACATTCCAGCATCTAGTCCATGTTTGTCAACAATCTGCGCTGCCGATTTTTCTTTGATGAACCTACAAACGCATAAATCTGCGCTGCCGATTTCTACCACTGTTGGCATGGCTGCCAGCACCCTTAGGCATTATTTTGGACAGCCTGCCGAAGCGTGCACTTCGTGCATATTTGACACTGTTACACCGTTCTTCTTTCCCTTCAATCAAATTGCCCAAGCACTCTTAATAGATTGCAATGAAAGATGTCTCTTCTTGTCTTGATGGGTCGTGCTTTCAAGGATGGCGAAGGATCGCTCACTTTATAACTCATTCTACGTCTTGCACTCTCTCTAATTGCATCAGGCAACATTTCTGACTCCCTCACACTATCTGTGATAAAGTGGATAAAACCTTGGATAATGATCAAAAGAAAGCTTAAAAAAGCGCGCACACGCACAAATGATAGTATAATATTCCTATTACGCTCTTTTTATACCATTAGGTGTGAGTGTTTACACTAATTTCTGAAAGGTGTAGGGTTATAAAATTAAGAAAATATAGTTTAGAACTACAAAAGGATAGAATGGGATAGCTAAATAGCAATAAATTCGCTTTTACACTTGGGGCATGTTGAAGGGTACTTTTCAAATGATATTTTTTATTTAATTATTCAATGATTACAATAAATATTTGTAAAGGTCTGAAATATTTAAATTGTAAAAGATAAAATGCATTTTTTAAGTTGTAGCCCCCATTTCTTATTTATGTATTTTTTTTGTTTTGAAGAAAAAAATATTTTTTTATTAAAAATGTTTTTTTTTAAAATATAAATCCAATATAATTAATTAAAATTAGTATTTCTAAGAATCTAAGAAATTTAGATAATGAAGTGAAAAAAAAATTATTTCATGAAGTGATTATTTTTTTTAATGAAAACATATTGTTTTTATTAATAAAATGTTTTTTAAGAAAAAATTCATCATGCTTAAAAAACAAATATCATCATAATTTTTGTGTGGCTATATACAAAATAAAAGAAATTCATTAAAACAATATAAAAATTAACCATCACAATATTGTTTAATTCTTATTGAATATTAATGTGCGAACTCTTTTTTGCATATTAAACTCGTACATAATTGTTAAAAAAGTGATTGCGTTGTTATGTGGGTCAAATTATTTTTTATTTTAATGCAAAAAAGAATGCCCAAGCAATTTTTCTATGAAAAAATAATTTAATCATGAATTTAAAATATGATATACATTAAATGATATATTTTTAAAAAATATTCATATTACGACATATTGGACTTAACAGGTAAAACCCAAGTATTTGGTCTAAAAAAAGAAAAGGGAAAGTGCGTGCGCTCCTAGCGAACAAGGTGTTGTCCATTCAATGTAAAAAAAATAAAAATTGTAGCAACAACATGCTATTAGTTGCAACAATTCTCCATCCACCTCTACTTATCAAAAAAATTGAGCTTGAGGTTTTTTAGGTCTAAGCTCAATTTTGAGCCCATTTTAACCATAATTCTCTATTTGAATATGCTTTTTTAATTGGGATGGTTAAAGGGATCATTATTGTTCACCTCTCATCTCCAAGATAAATCTATTAATATTAAAATTGATTTTTTGATGGTCGGAATGTGGTTGACTAAATATTTTACGATAACTTTCTCTTTTATCTTTTAGAATCTAGTGACTGGAAAACAATGAAAATAAAGTTTGAAGAAAAACATAAAACTATAAAACTCGAGGTACCAAGTCATAAGAAAACAAAAACTTGAGAGACGAAAGGTAACGTTTCAGTGACAAGAATACAACATTCTATCCTGTTATAGCTTTAAAGTATAGTATAGTTTTCAATAACGAACCGTAGCATCATTTATGGGGCATAAGTCATTTTATTTCTTGGAAGCAGAAGAGATGAAATTTGATGTGAATGTTTTACACAAAATCCTTCCATTGTTTGTCAACACCATGCTGCGCTTTTAACGAATCATTTTCCACAAATGTTTAGCCCTTCTATGAGGTCAAATGATTGAGCAAAACATGCTTTCAATTTTAGAATTGGGACATCTAAAATTCAAGCATATAGGTGGTACTAGCAAGGAGGCAAAAATATTGTTCTTTTAGGAAAACTCAGTTGCCATATGGGGAAAATTCTTATTAAAGAATAAATACTTATCTCATGATGAGCGATCTCCATCACCTCCCTCCTCAGTCCACCTCTTCTACTTGGAAAATTACTTGTAAAGCTTGTACAAAATTAAAAGAGGATTTTGCATGGTAGTTTGGGAGTGGTTCATAGGAGGCGCTAGTGAAGTTGGTTCCTCCTAGCCTATCTTTTGAGGCTTGCCTCAAGGTCTCTCATATCATCTCTTCGTTATGGAACTTGGCTATGGGACTTTCAGATCATGTTGCTAAAGCTTCTGATCTGCAGGTGAAAGTCATAGTTGTTAGACAGGGTCTTGATTTAGCCTAGAAAAGGATAAAGTTGGTTTACGGAAGGCGACTGAAGCACACTTTAAAGAAAGGTAATATTTGTGTCGATATATTTGGCCATGCCAGGATCTTTTTCAAATGAACTCTTGTGTTCTTTGGACTTCTGTCGCTCATGGGACTTCTGTTGCTCATGAGTAAAGTCTGTTTGGTATCTGTTATGGTTACCGTGCTGTGATGATTTTGTTGTACTATGAAATTAAACATATTAAATCTGGTTCTTAACAAATATTAAAATGCATGGGTAAAACATATGGCAACCTACGTCACTGTTCACATACATAATTCACGGTGGATTGCTATAATGATTTTTTTTCATTGATTAAGCTCTTTCGTGGCCAGATTGATGATCGATTGGCTTTGATTTGTTTAATAAGGGCAAGATTGATGGATGAAGGACCATAGTGAAAAAGATAGGTAAAATAGGTGTCAACTTCAAAGTTTGAAAAAAGTTCAATTTGATCCTTATACTTTCCAGTTTATTTTTTTGGTCCCTTTGGTTTTCAAAACATCTATTTCGATCCAAACTTTATCTTTCTTGTTTTTTGGTTCTTGATTTGAGAGAGGAGAGGGAAAGTCATCAGATTCCAATGGTAGAGAAACAAAGTCTCGGTTGACTTCAATTTAGACCACCTAAGTGTTCTTTGTCCTTCCCATCTCCTAAAATGGTAGATCTAAAATCAAAAAGTCTTTTTCTTTAATGAGAGTCAATTTCAGGTTTTTAGACTGTTTGTCGGTGATAAGTGCAAAATATACTCATGTTTTTTATTCTTTTTACACTATGCTTTTTAATGTATTTTAAACATATTTGAGTTGATTGGAAGTTATTTTTATGAGTTTGGCATACAGAAGAGACTTTGTGAATTAATTGTTTAAGATAAGAAATTCTGCATTTTATGTTTTGGACCTAGCTTTTTATGATAGGTTTTTTGTCACGTTAGAGTTCTCGAATGAGAACGTCAACTTAATCTAAGTTAAATCACACATATCAAGCTTTCTAGGAAGGCATCATTGGCAAAATATGATCTCATTTGGATCTCTAATCAGACCTGCAAACTCGGGTCAGAATCCTACTCGCAGCAGGATTCTCTACTTTCACACTAGATATTCAAATGGGAATATCTTAAGCTTAAGATATCGAAATCAGGAGATTCAAAAGCCCAAATTCATCTACACATCCATTACTACAACTTGGATGAAGGATTCCAATTCAGATAAAATCGTTTTCAAGACCAAACTTCAGACGCAATCTGGAGGACGAGATGGGTTTCCTACTCTGATAAGGAAACCAACAGTACCGAACATCCTACTACGATTGAGAATCTGACATAAAAACGGTGGGTTCTAGGACCCAAGAAAGATGCATATCAAGCCTCTAACACACCATGAATGAATTAATACTGCTAGGATAGTCGGATATTGCAAGAAACCAAGTAAAAAACAAAGTCTAAGTTGCAGCAGAGTTGGAATTACAACAGAATTATTACAGTAGCAGAATCAGTTTTCAACGCATATTTTGATAGATTTATCTAACCTTAAAGACCAGATAAAGAAAAAAATAATTTATTATCATGAAGACTCCTAATTAGTCTAAGAATCCTGAAGGTTTCGGCAGCAAAGGGGGAGGATAAAGAGAGCAGAACACAGCTGAAACAGGGGTCGAAAAACATTCATTTTTTCTCTGCTTTTGTCAATTTTCCAGTAACCATGAACTAAACTCCTAAATTCAGTTCAAGAGGGACACACACCATCTCCATTAGCACATTGTGAGAAGTAACGTTATTATTGTAATTATTTTAGATTCAAGTATTTATTTTTTCTTGTTCAGAATTATGCTATTGACTGTTATTCAAGCTTATTGAATTGTTTTGAAATAGCATGAATGCTTGTTAGTTCCTTTTAATCCGTAATTATTGTTAGGGACTAGATTAAGAAGCAAAAGAATTAATTTGATTGCAGCAACTCTCATCTTGATTTATTAGGGAAGAATAAACTAAGTTAAAATTGTTAAGCTTTTGAACATTTGCTTAGAATAAATGCATAGATTTTATTCATAAGACTACTGCCGAGTGAACGAAAATTGTTTTCAATATTACATTCGCTTGATGGTAAGAAATTGATTAGAGAGCTTTTTCTAATTAATGTGTTCATAATTTCATCGATTTTCCTCGGTTTTAAAGGATATCGAATTTATTTGCTTGACGTGAAGGAATATTTATTTTACTTTGATGATCAATAGATTTATAGGAATGGATGTGTGGACCCTTGAATTAACTTAACGACATCAATTTATTATTTTTAGAATTATTATTTCTTGAATTTTTCATCCAAATCCCCTACTTTTTCTCATTCAGTATACTGTAAAAAGATTAAACGAAATTTCCCTTGGTTTCGATCTGGTTTCCACGATCATACTACAAATTTATTTTGTTTATGATAGTTAAGTCAAAATTATATTTTGATGGTTTGGACGCTCGACCAGTTGGGTTATTCAAGACCATGAAAATGTTTGTTAAAGCGAGGAGTATGTTTTCTAAGTATTTTTGGTTAAAAAAAGATTGAAAATTAATTCTTGTTTTTGCAAAAAACTCATAGCTCAAATTTTTGGTTATCCTCCTGTCTCGATTTTTTTTTTTTAGAAAAACAACAAGAGCAAATGATAGGTCACCATCATTTTTAAAAGGAACAAAAGTCAGCTTAGGCACTAGGCTTGGATTGAAAGGCCTATACGCTTGGGTTTTCTAAGCCCATG
>Ga0325411_1007854_pt1 | contig 11610 bp, 7 predicted proteins | sample PopdelMetagenome_13_FD_206181 | JGI IMG/M metagenome (GOLD analysis project Ga0325411, IMG submission 206181) | Populus deltoides microbial communities from Bellville, Georgia, United States - Xylem-PdIQD-R4 | ecosystem: Host-associated > Plants > Phyllosphere > Stem > Wood/Secondary xylem...
GATAAAAATAAAACAAGCTAATCAACCTGACCCATATAGCACTGCCAGTGTCAGCGTCCGTATAAACACCTCACAACGATGAGGACTCGATATGTAAAGCGGTTGACTCGCTCACTACTCACCCAGCTAAACTCACCACAATCGCAACGCTTCTTCTCGAGCACTACCACCACCAAATCTCCTCTTCGCCACCACCAAACCACCCTCATTTCCACTCGACCCATCTACTCGCCTCCCAAATTCCTCCAAATTACCACATTTGCCGCCAAAAGCGAGAGCATATTTGATGCTGCTGACGAACTTAGGGAGGATGATAATAAACACGACGTCGCGTCGGAGAGGAAGGAGCCACTACATGAATTTTCTAGAAACGTAGTGGTTCTCACGTGCGAGTCGAAAGCTGAGGATGGCAAGTGTGTGGTTTATTTAGTTGGCACTGCTCATGTTTCTCAGGTGAAAGCTGATAGTTCATGTTTTTTTTTTGTGTGTTTTCTGGTTCTGGGTGCTCGAGAAAGGGAAATTCTTGGTTTGAGAGAGCTTGACTTTTGTAATTTCTGCAAAACTAAAATGGCATTTAAAAGCTTGTATTTTATTTGGTTTTCATTTTATTTTTCTGTTTGATTGCTGGGAAAGTGAAGGAAAAAGCTGGGATTATTAAAATTTGAAGGCTTTTGTGTTTTGGGATGCTTGAGAAAAGGAAACTTTTTTCTTTAGGGAGTATAAAATGGCTAGATTTATAAGTTTATCAAATTTGTGCCAGAATTGAAAAATTTACAGATTGTTTACCTTGATTTTTCTGTTGGATTGTGAGTTGCAGGCATCATGCAGGGAAGTAGAAGCTGTAATCCGTCATGTGAAACCACAGGTGCTTTTGCAGTTGTTTTTTTTTTTTTTTTGAAATTTCAATAACATTTGTATTCCAAATATTAATGCATAGGTAATTGTTTAGAAGGTTAGCTGCCTGAATTTAATTTTTTTTATGGCTTTTACTTGCCCCATGAAGATTCGCAACTTCGTTGATTACAGGTTGTATTTCTGGAATTGTGTGCAAGTAGAGTCGGTCTGCTTACCATTCGGAATTTAAAGGTCTGTCCCTGGAAAGTTTCTTGCTTTCTTTCTTTCATTTATGTTCTTTACCCTTCAATTTTCCACTTTCTGGTGTCTTTACTTTTGGTTGTTAAGGCACCAACAATGAAGGAAATGATAGAAAAGTGGAAGAAAACACAAAACGCGCCTCAAATTTTTCTTAGCTGGTTCTATGCCACCGTAAGTATCTAAGATGAATTTCTTATTCATGCTTTTCAATGAAAACTAGATTATTGTACATTGAGAATGTTACAAGTTAATTTTTGCATCAAGATTATTTGATCAACTTCTGTTCTTCCTTTTATGTAAGGTTGGTGATAAGCTTGGAGTTGTTCCTGGTTCTGAGTTCCAGGTAGCATTTGAAGAAGCAAGAAAATGTGAGGCCAAGGTGGTACTTGGTGATCGCCCTGCACAGGTGAGATCCTTTTGCTGTCTTGCCAGTTGGAAATACTTAACCTCTGCTATGTTTCTTCTGACACTGATATGCTGGATTCCCTATTAATTAGCTTAACTCATGTTGTCCTTCCCACTTCTTGCTTGGGAGCGTGTGGATTACTTTGCTATTACTGCAATAGAAGTTCATGGTTGTGTTTATGAATTTAGCAGTATTCATTTGATTGTCATTCACTTATAGTTTTCTCATAAGAGAAATTTAGTGGTATAGCTTCCTTTAGGCTGATTTTGAGACTCTGAAAAAATTGTAGCCATGTCTTTGAATGCCAATCATGAGTTTTAGTTTCATGGTTTGCCTAATTGGTCACTTGGTTGCTTTGTACAACCACACTAGTTTCTGACGGGGGACAATAAAATTTGAAGAAAAGAAAAGGAGGAGAGGAAGAAATAAGAGGAAGAAGGAGCTGGGAAGAAGAAGAGAAGGGAAGGGAAAGGCAGGAGGAGGAGAAATCCACAGATTTTTCTTAATTCATCATTAACTGTCCATAATGTGAAAAAACACATAAATAGTAAAACACTAATTAACCCAACACCAATAAGTGGGCTTATAACCCTCTAAACAAAATGACCATCAATATAATATAAATTTAGCCCAATAATAATCCCAAATAAAATCTAATAATTTTGGGGTTAGGCTATCCTCTATCATCTTCGACCTTACACATGTGTGAACCGTGTCTCGAGTCTAGTGTCCCCACTAATTTCTTTATCCATTTGGTTTGCATTTTTTAGTCCAAAATGACCATCAATATAATATTATGCCAATATCCCTACAGCCTAGCGTTTATTTTGCTAGCAATAATGTTTCAAGTCTATTATCATATACAAATGGATGGTCTAACCACCATGAAGGCTTGCTGAGAGATTCGGTGCGTGGGATGCATGTTATGTCCTTTTGTGCTAGGTACTGGCTTCTCTCATAGTCTGGCTAGCATTCCATTGTGCTAATCTACGGGCAACACTTCCACATCCAGACATATATTGCCATCCATCTAAAGTATCTGTTACTCTGTATTTTGGACTGAGACATTTCGAGTGGATAAATTTATTGGATTTGTCAAATCTCTATTGCTGGACTGTTTCTTCAACTTTGATTCTTGAATGAATTACTGTGTAAAAGCAATAAACTCGCATTTTCATTTTTATCAAGTCTTGTCCATTTTAGCGATTTTTGTGAGCTTCTTTAATTAATTTTCTCCACTTCTCTTTTGATGCCACTCTTTTTCATTTTTCTTACTGCTGTCACGAACTAATCTGACTTTGATGGTGTCAACTGAAACAGATTACTTTCAGGAGGACACAAGGTAAGTTGCCTTTTTGGCATAAAGTAAAATTCTTGTGTGCTGTATTTGTTCAAACATTATTTTCATCGAGCTCTAAGAGTATCAACACAATGGTAAAATCTCTAAACTCTCTTTGCCTTCACTTTTTTCGGCCAATTCTTTTTTTATCCTTTATCTGCAGAAATTATTGAAGATTTCTAAACGTGGTTGACAGTCAATTTGTTCCCTTATTTTCAGATAAAAGACTTGGATGATGTTCAGAAGGTTACTATTTCAACTAAAAAACTAAGCAAGCAGTACCCCACTGTAATGGAAACCCTTGTGGACGAACGAGATCAGTTAATATTTTTTTCCTGCCATTTATTTTTGTAATCTGGTACTTTTCTGTTGTTGCCTTCCATAAAAAGGATGAAGCAGCGTCCATTAAGAAATCGTTTTTTTTTTTTTTTTTTTCTCTCTGCTTGATGTTGATTGCATGAGTTTACAAAAGGAATAGAGTTGCTGGAAATATTTTGCAACTTCCATTGCCCGAGTCTCTTTGGAGGAGCGTGTTTATAGTTGATGTCAAAGCTACATACTCTTGGTACAAGAGTTTTTGTAAAAACTCACCTTGAACTCATACTCATTGCATATCTATTTATGTACAGGAGAGTAGTTAATCTGTAATCTCTAATCTGTGATTAACTTGTTTAAAGCTCAGGGGTACGAGCTCTCTACAAAGTTCTTTTTGAATGAATTTATTCATATCTATTTGGCTAACTTGCAGGTACATGTCATCGATCCTACTAAGAATCGCTAAAGAACATACTTCGGTCGTAGCAGTCATCGGAAAAGGGCATTTGCAAGGAATTAAGAAGTATTGGGAGCAGCCTATTGAGGTTGGTTAAGAATATTTTTCTAGTGATGTACTTGTTTGCTGTTAGTCCATCAATGATAGAAATCTGACACATTATACCCTTATATTTAATGGAATCATAAGAACAACCAGATTAGCATCCACCTTGTTTACCATCAGTTCTTCCTTCCCTCTGTTGCAGTTGAAGGATCTTCTTGAACTTCCTCCTCAGAAACCACCCTTTTCAGCTCTGAAGGTTCTTGCAGTTGCTGGTATGGCCATTGGTTCAGCATTTATCTTTCAAGCAAGAAATAGCTAACCAGAGTTTCGATTTGTATCAAATGAATTCAGGAACAGGATGCACAGTTTTCTGAGGAGATTGTTCTGTCCATGCTTTTATATAATTCTGAATTCTCCAATTAACTCGTGATTTTTTGACAAACTAATGAATACAAAGTTGGAATATATTTTTTCCGTCAGAAAATGCATTTAGAGAATTTTTATGTTAAATTACTTTTTTTATGTTTTTAGATTATTTCATATGATAATGTTAAAAATAAATTTGAAAAAAATAAGAAGTATTATTTTAATACATTTAAAAAAAATCATTTTTAAAAGTAATTGTTATTACAATTTTAAACACTACTTACACTTAAAATGCAAGTTAACTCAATAATTAAAAGATATTTTATGTTCTTTAATTATTTAAATTTTAAAATAAAAAAATTATTTCTTCAAATATTCACCAAGGTAATATAAAAGTTTATATAACTTGTAATTTGTCCCAGTTAAGTTTTATTTTGAATGTTTTTTTTATCAAATTGTTTTTTTCTTAAATGAAATAAAGTTTTATTTTAGTTTAAAAAATGAATTAAATTGTCAATACAAATAATTTGTTTGAAAAGAAAATAAAAAAATAGATGAAAACATGAAAAAAGAAAAAAAATAGCAAATAAAGTTAAAGCAGGAACTAACACTGCACTCTCTTGTTTACCATCCAAACAAGTCAGCCACGTAAAACTGGACCCACCAAAGCCCTATAAAGACAGGTATCACCACGTCATGTTAACCAAAACCACCGAGTCAGCGTCCATATAAAGCCTCCACCACCATAAAAACCCGATTAATGAATCACTTGACTCGCTCACAACTCTCCCTCCTTCACTCACCCGATTCACACCGATTTTTCACTACCATCACCAAGAAACTCCCTCTCCGCCACCCCCAAACCACCTACAATTTCTCTCACTCAATCTACTCACGCCGAAAGTTCCCCCAAATTATAACCTTTGCTACCAAAAAACCCAGCAATCCTATAATTGCCGACCCGAACCGGAATCCTATGGATCCGAACCCTTCTAAAGAGGATTTTGTTCACATCGAAAGCCCTAGCAATAACGATAATCATTTAAGCGAAAGCATAGTTGATGTTGCTATTGAACTTAGCGAGGATGATAACAAAAACGACGTCGTGATGGGGAGGAAGGAGCTGCCAGAGGAACTTTCTAGAAGCGTTATGGTTCTCACGTGCGAGTCGAAAGCTGAAGGTGGCACTTGTGTCGTGCATTTAGTTGGTACTGCTCATGTTTCTCAGGTGAAAAATTGAAATTCTGTGTTATTTTTTTGTGTGTGTTTGGTTGAGAAAATGAAGGAAATTGTGAGAAATTTGGAAAGATTGGGACCTTTTTTTCTGTGCAGAATGCTTATTTTTGATCAATTTTGGCAGAAATAAAGTAGTGGAAATGTGAATTACTTGGTTTTAATTTATGTTTTTCTGTGTGGTTGCTTAGAAAGTGAAGGAAAATGTGAGAAACTTTTGTGTTTTGCGTTAGCATGGGATACTTGAGATTGAGAAAGAGAAAATCCTTTGCTTAATTAGCGAGCATAAGATGTCTCATTGGTAAATTTTGGCAAAATAATTAAACTTGGATTGTACAGTGTGAATTAATTAGTTTGATTTAGATTTTCTATTGGGCTGCTGACAAAATGAAGTTAAGTGAGTTTAAATGGCTAGTGAATATTAACGCTAGGATTGAATACTGTGTACAATTTCTTTGTGTTGTTTTCTTTTTCCAGTCTCCATATAAGCTTTTTGTGTTTTTGGATGGAGAAAGTGAAGGAAAAAAAGCACGAAACTTATTAAATATTGAAACTTGTCGTGTTAGTATTTGATTCCTTAGATTGAGAAAAAAAAATCTTTTTCTTAATTGAGTATAAAACGAGTGATTAGTTAACATTTGCAAAATTAAGTAGTATTGAAAAGAGCAAAATATTTGGTTTTGATTTGAATTTTCTGTTTGTCTCGGAGCAAATGAAAGAAAAGTGAGGAAGTATTGGTGCTGTAACTTTTTGGAGCTTTTGTGTTAGTATTGGATACCTGAGAAAGAAGAAAAAAATTCTGTGCTCAAGTGAGTATAAACTCTTTAATTTTGTAAGTTTTAGCAAAACTAAACTAGCATTGAAAAATGTATAGTATTTAGTTATGGTTTTAATATTATGCTTGGTTGCTGAGAAAGTGAAGGGAAAATAGAGAAATTGTTGACGTTTGCTTGAGTGTAGAGGAAATTCTTTGCTTAAGTGAGCCTAAAAAGGCTACTTTTGTATTTTCTGCAAAACTAAACTGGCATTGAAGAATGTGTATTTTATTTGGTTTTGATTTCATTTTTCTGTTTTATTGCTGAGAAAGTGAAGGAAAAAGCTGAAATTCCTAATTTTAAAACTTTTTGTTGTTTTGGGATGCTTGACTAAAGGTAAAACTTTTCTCCAGTGAGTATCAAATGGCTAATCTTTTAATTTTTTGCACAAGCAAGAATTGAAAAATATGTAAATTTTTATGTTGATATTTTTGCTGGGTTGCGAATTGTAGGAATCATGCCGGGAAGTACAAGCTGTAGTCAGTTACTTGAAACCACAGGTGCTTTTTCCCTTTTTGTGAAACTTCAATAACATTTTGATTCCAAATATTAATGCAAAGGTCTATTTTTAGAAGGTTAGCTGCCTGCATTTAGATTGTTTTTATGGTGTTTTACTTGTCCCATTTAGTCTCCTCAAAGTGAAGCTAGCATTTGTTGATTACAGGTTGTATTTCTGGAATTGTGTGCGAGTAGAGTGGCTGTGCTTACTCCTCAGAATTTAAAGGTCTGCCTCTGGAAAGTTTCTTGCTTTCTTTCATTAATGTTCTTTATCCTTTAAGTTTTCATATTCTGATGTGTTCTTTTTTGATTGTTCAGGTGCCAACTATGGGGGAAATGATAGAGATGTGGAAGAAAAATCATAACACATTTGGAATTCTTTATAGCTGGTTTCTTGCCAAGGTAAGTGTTTAAGATGAATTTCTTATTTGTGCTTTTCGATCAAGACTGCAACGTTAAACTTTAATAATGATACAAGTTAACTCTTGCATCAAGATTATTTGGTCAACTTTTATTTTATTTTCTATGTAAGGTTTCTGATAAGCTTGAAGTTTTTCCTGGTTCTGAGTTCCGGGTAGCATTTGAAGAAGCGAGAAAGTATGAGGGTAAGGTAGTACTTGGTGATCGTCCTGTACAGGTAATATCCTTTTGCTGTATTGCCAGTTGGAAGTGCTTGTTGCTTTTGACATTGATGTGCTGGATTATCTATTAATCTGGCTTAACTATGTTGTCCCGCCCACTTCTTGCTTGGGAGTTGGGTGGAATACTTTCCTGTTACTGCAAGAGAAATTCCTGGTTGTGTTTATGAATTTAGTAGATTTATTTGATTGCCATTCACATGTAGTTTTCTCGTAAGAGAAATTTAGTGGTATAGCCTCCTTTAGGCTGATTTTGAGGATGTGAGAAAATATTTACAGTAATCTCCTTGAAGGCCAATTAGGAGGTTTAATTTTGGTCTGCCCATCACATACTTGGTCATTACAGTTGCCCCTAGTTTCTCTATCCATATTTGCATTTTCGAGTCCAAAATCTACATCTAATGCCAGTATCCCTATACCCAAGCATTTATTTTTATTGCAATCAGTTTTCAAGTATAAAATAATATGCAAAAAAAAGAGAGGATGGTTTAACCACCATGAAGGTTGACTGTGAGATTTGATACATGGGATGCATGGGTGCATATTTTTGTGCTGGGTACTGGCTACTTTCCTAGTCTGGTTAGCATTTCTTATTGCTAATCTAGGGCCCAACAATTCCTCATCCAGCCATATATTGCCGTCCATCTAAAGTGCCTATCATTACCCTGGCTTTTGGACTGATACATCTCGTGTTTAGTGGATTTGTCAAATGTTTATTGCTGGAAGCATTATTCATGAATGCAGACGGTGTAAAACAATAAACTCGCATTTTAATTTCTATCAAGTCTTGTCCACCTAGCATTTTATGAGCTTATTTACTTAATTTTCTTCACTTCTCTTTTGATTTTATTCTTTTCTTTCTTCTTACTGCTGTTACAAACTACTCTGACTCTGATGGCATCAATTGAAACAGATTACTCTGCAGAGGACATGGGGTAAAATGCCACTTTGGCATAAAGTGAAATTGCTGTACTCGTTACTTTTTCAAGCGTTATTTTTACCAAGTTCTGAGGATCTTGACAAAATGGTAAATTCTCTAAGCTCCCTTTTCTTTACTTATTTTCCTCCAAAAAACTTTAATTTTTTTCCTTAGCTACAGAAATTATTCAATATTGTTGAACTGTTGTTGACAGTCAATTTGTTTGCTTATTTCCAGCTAAAAGAAATGGATGATGTTGACATGCTGACTCTTGTCATTCAAGAAATGAGCAAGCAGTTCCCCACTCTAATGGATACCCTTGTGCATGAGCGAGATCAGTTAGTAGTCTTTTGCCTCTGGTTATTTTTGTATTTTGATACTTTTTTAGTTGTGAAAAGATGACAATCCCTTCCTCTGTTGTTGGCTTTTATAAAAAGGAAGAAGCAGAGTCTATTGGTAAACAGTTTTCTGTTTCTATATGAGTTTACAAAGGGAATGGAATTGCTAGAAATATTTTGCAACTTCTATTGCCTATTTCACTTTGGAGGAGCGTGTTTATAGTTTGATGTCTGACCTACATGCTCTTGTTCTGTGAAAACTTTTTTGGAAAAATCCACCCGGAACTCATGTTCCTTTCATCTTTTTATGTACAGGAAGTTAATCAGGAACTGCTTCTCTGTGAACAACTGTGATAGTTTAGGGGTACGAGCTCCTTATGAAGAACTTTTCTGTTTTTTAATGAAATTTTAATATCCATTTCAACTTTCAGGTACATGTCGTCAACGCTGCTAAGAATTGCTAAAGAACACACTTCAGTCGTTGCAGTAGTTGGAAAGGGGCATTTGCAAGGGATTAAGAAACATTGGGGGCATCCTTTTGAGGTTGGTTGAGAATATTTTTTGAGTTGTGTGCTATTTGATTACAGAATTCCAAACTTGTTAGCTAGTCCATTAATAATTCAATTAGTGACAAAAGTCGGTGACACATAATACAGTTAATTTTATTAATGAAACCTTAAAATTTACCAGATTAGCATTGTCCTTGTGTGCCAATCACTTAGATTTTCTAACTGTTTAAGACTCACCAGTTCTACCTTCCCATTGTTGCAGTTGAAGGATCTTATGGAAATTCCTTCACAGAAACCAGCTGTTTCAGCTCGGAAGGTTCTTGCATCTCTAGGTGTTGCAGTTGCTGGTGTGGCTATTGTTTCAGGCTTTTACCTTTCACGCAAGAAATAGTTATAACCAGTTTCGATTTGCATCAGTGGGTCATTTACGATGAGGATGCACAGTTTCATACTCACAATTCACAATATTCTTTCGAAGTTTGTTTGACTTGTCACAACAAATAAGGACATAACGAATGAATAGTCCTGCTAGGGTTCATGTATACGTACTTGTAACTAATTGACAGTTGATTTTATACAGTTCTTTTATGGGAGTTCATCCTACAAAAGAAATTATATTATAAACAAGCAGCACAGGTGGCCAGTCAACTCAATAGCCAAACAATCCTACAGGCAAACAACAACTGCTCAGAGGGCAAACAATCCTACACGTGAGAGCATGTTGTGCAAGCAGCTTCAGATCCGATGAGAAGGTGTCAAACAAAATGCACAGAACAAATCTTCCATGGAACCCAGATTGTTGTCAATTTTACTTCTCTTTAAGCATGGAAATGGTGGTTTGCAAGCTTGTAACACCTGATCAAAAAGGTTCTTCAAATGAATCGCAAGAGGTTGCTTTGTCATCATGTAAATGAACTCCAGTCGTCAGTTTAAACTTGATGATCACTCTGCTCTCATCGTCTGTCTCCGAGGCGACAATGCATTTTAGTGGCATGGAAACATACGATCTCAAGCAAGTCATCTTTATCTTCTGAAGACAATGGGATGCCAATGTTGTCTAACTAATATCAGTTCAGTGCTCCGAATTTCTTTGAAGAAAAACAATAGAGTGTCCACGCATGGGACTTGGAATTTAATCCTAGCCTTGGGTGCCAAGCCAAGTTTTGTTTCTTTGACAATGATGAAATCGATCACCATCTCCTTGGCGGAAAACTCTTTAGAGAACAATCATGATTGCCCATGATTATTTGGGTTTTTTTCTCCCCTCAAATCAATAGCTGGTTTTCTTTCAAATTGATTTAAAATTCATCTTGTTAGCAAGTTTCTAGTGATATTAAAATTTAATATCTTTCATAATAATATTAATCTTGTAATGCTATTAAAAATTTCATCATCATTGATAATTTTGTTTTCATTTTGAGTTCATAAATTTGATTAGATTAATGTTAATTTTCTTCAAATTAGACTTTTTAACCCTGGAAAACTTCAAAGGTCAAGTTTAATCAATCCAAAAGTCCAGTCTCCACCATCCTTTTGATTATAGGCAAGAGCTTGCGAGCTGAGAGGGCTTTACATGCCATTACTGTGCAGGAAAATGTATGTGGTGTTTCCAGGATTAGATGACACGGATATCAGTCACTAATCAGGATAAGCCACAAAATATGGTTCTAGCACCCAAGCCATTATGCCAAGAGGAACTGATAAATCCCCCAGAATTGGTAATGGGTGCAAAATTTCATATCATTCAACACAACTAAACGAAAGATTATACAATGGGATTAGAGAGGCTCAGTGGAAGGAGAAGTCGTTTGTAAATGAGAGCTCACGGCAAGTATCAAGTACTTGTCCACTGCTCTTCAACACGTTCAGTGCTTAACCTCATCACAGCAACCACATCCCTTGTGAAACAAAGGCATTAAGCTAGAAAAACAAAATTAAAAAAAAAATTGATCAAAAAATAGGATTTAATCAAAAGGGCTTCAGTGTGTGTAACAATCAGATCATTGACTCGAAAATCTCACTGAAATCCGCTAAGATATTTATGTTATCATCATTTGCCCAAGTGACCAAAAAGACTTTCCTCAAGAACACCTAAACTATTACACAAGAGAGATGGAGAGAGGAATAAACAAACAAGAAAGGTGCTCAGACAGCCAAGGGTTAGTAATCAAGTTCTGGGAGAAGAACCCAGATCAGAAACTCTAGTCCACAAACAATTTGCTTCATCACTGCACTCTTTCTTTTCCGTAAGAAAACATCAGAAACCAAAACATCAAGACTTTTTTGTACTAAAACACGATAAAAACCAGCAGAAAACATGTACAACGAAAAAAGGAGGGGAAAAGGAATAAACCCTCGATGGGATTTGAGATCTGCGCGAGGTGGTCTGGCGGAGAGGGAAAAACGATGAGAAGCTGTGAGAGTTTCGTTGTGTATATATAGGGGATGTTGTTAAGTGTATGGTGGCATGGAAACTAGGGTTTCAAAGAATCTGTGGTGTGTTTATTCGGCCTGCAGGGTTTTAGTGTGTTTGTATTTGGGCTTTGGTGTTTTAAACCTTGGCTCATTAAGTACGGGCCATTTTGGGATTCGTTGGGCTTTTATGTTTATATTATAGTAAGGTACTTCTTGGGCCAT
>Ga0325411_1007857_pt1 | contig 11608 bp, 8 predicted proteins | sample PopdelMetagenome_13_FD_206181 | JGI IMG/M metagenome (GOLD analysis project Ga0325411, IMG submission 206181) | Populus deltoides microbial communities from Bellville, Georgia, United States - Xylem-PdIQD-R4 | ecosystem: Host-associated > Plants > Phyllosphere > Stem > Wood/Secondary xylem...
ACAGATTTCATCTCTAAAGTGTTTTACTAAATAATTATCTTCTACTTCATGCAATGTAGCTAGCTGATTAGCCCCACTAATTAATGCGTAGAGGCACATGCAGATAAATTCATGCATGGATCATTTGCCCTTGTCACTCTCATCATGGACAAGAGGAAAGTGACGGTTCATGAGCACCTGCTCACCTTTTACTGCCCCAGACATTTGAACCCTATAAGTTAGATCCTTCACTGCTACTACTGCACTATATATAAAGACTCAAAAGCATCGTTACCTCTGTATTTGTTGCTTTAAGCGATACCACATGAGAATTAGGAGACTTGAAAATCTTACTACCTTCATGTTCCATCCCTATCAGAAAAATAGTGTTTGAAAAGATAGTTGATGCTAATTAATGGCTATAAGAAGATAACATCAACGAGAATGATGGATCATATTATTGATTTTTCTGTACAAAAATGGGTACGTAAGAAGTTAAGCAATATACTGGGAGACAGGCTGTAGTTATAGCTAGGCAATGGCAGTAGTGAAATAACAATCCTGCTAGTTTCTTAATTTCTATAAATAATAAAAGCCCATAAAGGTATATAAATAGTAGGATAGCTTCTAAAAGAAAAGACAGCTTCTCAAATTTATAAGGACATATATGTTGGACATATGAAGTTGGCCTCATGGTTAAGGACTTGCTCGAGCTGTATGGAATGAATGCATGACTTGGGCTCAACTATTGCCGGCGCTGCTCTCGTTTTAAATAATCCCATGTTTTGCCAATGCTGCTGGCCGGCCTCCGAGTTTGGTCTGAGCATTTAGCTGGTGCAAGTAGGCAGGACGGTTTTCATGTATCCGGAGATGTAGGTGGGTACATTTTTTGGATACCTTTGTTATCGGTAAAAATTGTGGACATAAATGCATAACATAAGATTCAAAGAGGGAGATTGATCAGTTATGAGAAGGTGTTCGTGTTCTAGGCATAGCATAATCTGATTGAAACCCAGGGATTTGATGGAGGTTCTTGTGCGGCACACGCCAAGAAACTGGAACAAGAGGCTTGATGGGATTTTGATCATGACCTGAACTTTTGGTAATAGCCTTTGAATCCTTTGATTCTTGAGTAATAATTGCAGCACCAGGAGTACTCTTTTCACTGATGTCCTCTCTGTCATTAGTTCCATGAACTGAATCCATGCTGTGTTCGACCTTCTCTCCAACCTGCACTAGACCCCAAATTAAATTTAAAACTACACGCACGCAAAGAGGGTGAAGGATATATAATCAAAGAATCAATGATACATGTTGTAGTGGGAGTGTAGGACACCAACCTCGGCAGAGAAATAGACTTCCGCATTAAAACCCTCTTTCACAAACCCAATATTTCGAGCATTGCATAATGCATGCATGGAAAGAGACAAGAGAAAAATGGAAGGTAGAAAGGATTTGATGGGCATGATTAAATCTTAGAGAGGCAGGAGAGTAGAAATCAAGATGAGAGTTATTTGTTATGTGTGTGTTAACTGTTATGGGATGGGATATAGAAGACTAGCTAGCTATATATATGTATTTGTATTTGTATTCAAAAGGGTTTTGTGAGGGCCAAACTGAGACGTATAAGAAGGAAATTTGAAAGAGAACATGTAGAAAGAGTAATGATATGATGAGACTGAGGGAGAAAGGAAATAGAAGGGGATGCTGGCCCTTTAACCAGTCGCTCTCTCAATAGCAGTAAGGGACCTCCAAACAGTAAAGGCTAAAGCTTCTCTTTAAAAGAGGATGAAAGAACAAAATATTTGGAGTTTCATAAAATTAAACAAAATAAAAATGGCAGCACTTTGTAACATCTTTCTTGATTTATGCACGGTTTAAGAAGGCATCGTGACTTTGCTTAGTAAACTAATTAATCGGCACCCATTTTCATGTTTTAACTATTATTAATAATCCGCAGTTTTAAGCACTCCCTGATCGATTTTCACCATCATCTAGATTAATAATTAAAGGATATGAATAAATAACTAATTAGGGCATGCAATGTAGTCAAAAAGCACATCTACATTTATACTAGTAAAAAACTTTATCATGGGACTGGTGGGAGAAGTCAAAGAGAACAAAATGTTAGGATTTCAAAGCTGTAGAGGTAAGCTCAAATCACTACAAATTTTGTCGTCTGATCTCATGCTTGTGGCTCCGTGTTTGCAGTTGTTAAATTACTACTAACATTCTAGAATTTTATATGCAATTTTACCTTTTAACTGCGTTGTGGCAATAAATTATCATGCATTGAAAATGTTGTTGTCGCTTGAACTACTTTTAAGTCACACCTATAACAATTTAACTTCCATGACATGCAAAACTAGGGACTTTCTAGGTATTAGGAAATGAGGAGAGACCTGGGCCTAAAATTAAAAAGACCTAGCTCTAAGTTTTAAGAAAAACTGTGACATAAATCAGATCACAGACATAATATTATGATGGGTTTCATGTGATCTAAGTGAGCATCGCTTGAATCCTGTAATAATTTCTTAAGAGAGTTTTACAGTTGGAATCCTCCACGAAAGATGAGAGGAGACTAGAGTTCTGGCCAAGATCTGAGACATTGAGGAGATGTCTGTCTCCCAAACTAGGTGATTAAACAGTTGGTATTATGTTATGTGTACATAACAAATAGTCGAGGCAAGCTGTCGCAAAACCTGTATTTTTTTCAATTCGGCGCACCATAATGTTTGCAGAGTTTGTTCCATAAACGAATTTACAGGTGGGTCTTTACGGGAACCTCACGGACCGACCAAGTATCTCTCCAGTCTGAGTACCCTCAGTGAATATTCATTTACCTTGAGTAAAACATCAGAAACATCAGGGAATTGTCAAATCCTTTTAAAGAAACCAACTGCTTTACTCGAACAGAAATCTGACTAAATAGAAATGCAAGACAAATACCATTTGCCATTAGGTTGCATATGGTTGAGGCAGATTACTTGAATCATCAGCGTGGGAGTATTTGTGCAATAATAAGAACTGGTCAACAAAGAACTAAGCGGATGCAATCACAACTGGCTGCAAAATTTCGATTGAAAATTAGCAATTGATGACAAGCATTAGAAGTAAATCATTTAGTTTCCTCAGAATCTAACAGGAGCTACTTGTTCAAAACAATACATATTATTCATAATTGTACACTATGTATGCAGAACCAGGCAGTACAGCTGCGTCCTCTGTAGCTTGGAGCAAATTGATTTGATGCGCTAAATTCTCTCGAGGCGCAGAGCACAAAGACCTGCCTCAATGGCTCAACCTCCCCATCTATTTATATGTATAGATTTTATTTTTCACATGAAACTGAAAAACTAGCACTACATTATGCCTTCTTCCCTCCTTTTCCCTCTCGTGTACAATGACTTAGTATGTACATATATTGAAGCTTGTGGATATTTGAAAAGGCAAAAGTGCAATGAGAAGAAAACGATCTGGGGTGATTGGCAAAGTCGTGCACGGCCCCAAACCTTCAGAGACACTCAGTACATGGAAGAAAAGGTTGACTGCCGAGCACATGAAGCCATTACAGAGCATTCATCTCACATGTGCAGAAGATTATTTACAGTAACAGTAGCAGAATTTGTTCGCTGCAAGTCCTGCAAAGTTTGATGCATTGGAGGTTCTTAATTAAGACTACAGGATACTATAAAAAAATGAATTGCTACGAAACATAATCCATGAATACCAACAAAGTTGGAGTCTAGAAAATATTTTACACACTATAAAACCAATCTCCTAATTTATATAAATAAAAAAGCTCCAACCCTAATTCTTTAAATCAACATTCAATCTTGTGAACAGGTTTAAAAGTATACATCTCAGGTTATATGTTATTGAAGGCTGGCAACAGAATGGAGATATGTTACAAAGGATCATAACAGATAGTGATACAACGAGGAAGAAGAGGGAATCCAAGAAAGCACATAAAGGAAATGATAATGACAAGTGACAACGTATTTGCAGACCTACTTTGTAACTAACCACAAAACGTATACCTAAGGAACAAATGAAGAACCTGGAGACATGTAAATAAAAGTAAGTTCAAACAGAACCTGGAGTATCAACTCATCTGGAACATGGGGCAAAACCTCCCGCACTGTCTCAGCCATAGCAAGTATGTTTTCTATGAAATCATTTGTGGAGTGTGATGCGGTCCTCATATGTAAACCACCAGTGCCACCAGGGTGTCTTCCACCAGCAGCAGGAGGGGTGGAAGAGGCAGATGGAGTAGCCTGGGATGGACTCATTGGCCAAAGGCTCCAGGCAGCATCCTCAAGAGCAGTTTGTGCATAAGTTTCTCCCACAGATGCTAGATGCCTCATCATCATCTGAACTCCCCCCAATCCTACTGATCTCATAGCCGTTGAGGGACCAGCCCCATCCGCACCCTGACCGGACCAAGTAGGTAGCCAACTTGAATCCAACCCTGCACTTCTATGGTGCAAGAAAGAGAGAGATCAAAATAATTGATGGAAACATTGGCACCAATCTTTGAAATCGCAATCTATGCAATGACCATTATCTTTTACTTGAGATTGAATGGCTTTTAGAAAAGATTAGACAGACTCAGATGTTTGGAACTGCAATTTCAGCCAATGGCAGAGCACGATTTAAAATTTGGGTAAGCATTCCTGGTTATCATCATCTCTCTTGCCTCCATCTACTTCTTAGGTAAAAGGAAACATGCATGTGTTGGAATTTACTTTTTCTGTTTTCTTAAGCAGAAAATTTGGTTAAAGTCAACTTAAACATGGCCATTGGATCTAATAGAATATGACAGCCAGTCAGCTAAAGAGTCATCACAATGTCAGATCCCGAGCAAATCTAGATTCAAGATTTCCAATAATGCTAGAATTCATGGGCGCTCATAGAGGAACTACTGCTAGGTAACATGCTAACCGTTGCTCAATAGCAGAATGGTCACTAGCTCTAAATTTCAGAATTTCCTCGGCCATTTTAAGGGAAAAAATGATTGTTTTCATCTAGAAGCAGCAAGCTGTACTCATTTCTAGGCAATCAAGAGAGACTATGATGACCTAAGGTAAGGGGCCGAACCTCCAAGGGCTGCTCTCTGTAGAGTTCTGAATCTGGGTAGGGAATGCCCCATCAAGCAGTGCACGACCTGGAGTGTTTTGCCGATCAAATCCTTCATTTATTTGATGAGCAAGCTGCTCATCAGCCAGAACTTCTCCAGTATGAGTATTTGCTTCATTTTCAGGCCTGCCTACAAAAAGTGGCTTCCGACAAGTGGGACATGAGTATATCTCATTTAAACCCTGATCCAACCTGGTAATATTGAACAATATTCAACATTTATTAAGCATAGGAATAGCCAAATAAAATTGCTCAAAAGCAATAAGTTACAAAGTTGTACCAAGATCTCAAGCAAGCAAGATGAAAAAGGTGACTGCAAAGTAGCCTTTTAGCCTTAGCCATAGGTTCCTGTCATTACCCCGATTCATTAGACACTTAGAGTTCCAACGAAAAAAAAAAGAGCAAGATATGAGCCAACCATACCCTACAGATAGCACATTCATCATCATATGCTCGTAGCTCTTCAGATGTTGCATCAGAAAGTGCTGCATGAAGGGCATCTAAAGCCATTCTAAGCTTGATAAATCCTTTTATCCGCTTTATGATAGCGCTTAGCAAAGCCTGCTCAAATTACCAGAATCAATTAATATAAAGGACATCAAATCAGTGTGTCAAAATAAACAAACTCATTTATGTTAAATAGTTCCAAAAAGAAAGTAGAACAAAATATTTACACGTATATTAAAAAAGAGGACCACATCCACAAGATGAAGTGCCACACCATGGAGCCACCAAATATGCACATAATGACCAAGTGCCATTAACAAGGCTGCCATGTCTAGCAAAAAGCCCAAATCCCGGATAAGAATGCCTTTCCACTCCAACAATGAACCTGCAACCACACTCCTTAATCAGGAAAACATCATCACATTAAATCCACTAGAAGTGTGGTAAAGTGGAACAAAGTGACATAAATAAACTAGGACCACCGAACAGCATTTTTAAAATTATATTGAAACTGCCCTTAAAGACAATGTGAAGATCGTGGGAGAAGCACTTTTCTAATGTACAGCAAAGGGAATTGATCTACATGCAGTCTAAGAGAAAAACAAGCCCACTTTCAGTTTTCAGTTGAAGAGCTAAGCACAAAAAAATGTGCCTGGTTGTTTTCAATTAAGATCTGTAAGTTAGTTGACCAATTTTGGCCCTTCAACAACTTTTGATGAAAGTAACTGTTGACTAATCATACACATACACTATCCATTACACTATTTAGAACTTTCCATTTATGCACACACAAACACATATAACATAGTAATTACACACACATCCATGTAGTCTCAGTTACTAAAGGACAAAAGTCTTTAACACGACAACAAGTTCTTGTAGAGTGTCAAATGCAGAGAAAATGCATCCCCAACCTCCTCTCTCAAGTTCTATTTCTACCACTAGTACTTGTCCTTCACATTCACAAACATTGCTATAGCACCTACAAACTTTATGCAGTTGAGCAGTGCTTAATCTTTTTGAGTGAGCAGAACAAATACTTTAATTATGTTCACTGTTTTAAATTCCTAACATATCCATTGGATGTTTCAGTTGAAAAATATATCTTTGCAGTTTGGAAATTGACTTTGTTCAAGCAGCATCTTGACTTTGTGTCTGATCTCCAAGGTAAATTGCCTTAACACATACACTCTATAATATACTGTGCATATCACAAAACTGTTGCCTATCACCTGATACAATCTAGGATACTGGCATTCATATAGCAGAATAAAAGTTCAGGAAGCACCTGCTCTTATTGCATCAAAAAACTTGAATCTTTGGCAATTTGCACTATTCCCAGTCGAATGATGGAGCCAAATCTCAAGCAACTGAAATCCATGAACCAGCATAGCCTACAGAGAATATAACCTAGTCAACAAGTGCTATGTGTCTCACTAAGATTAAAATCTACGTAACATATTTACAATTTCTGTATAAAACTAGAAAAGAAGTTTTCCAGAGACATTACTTGCATGGTCTCAAAAGCAACACTGAAAGGCTCAAAGAACAACAACAGAAACATGGATGAACCTGTGCTTCTGTATATTACATAACACATGTGTATCCTGCAAACACCAAGATGATACAGAAATAAAGTGCTAGTCAGGATAAAAATTAACAGGGCCAGAAATAAACAGAAAAGAGAGAGACAGACAGAGAGAGAGCAGGCTAAATAATTCCCTCATATGCAACCATGTGAAAAATCATGAGAATTAGTATATCATCTCCTTCCCCATCTGGACCTGTTATTTCACAAAGATACATTGTTTCTGATAGAGAAGCAGCCCCTCTTGGGCCACCACTCAGAACGTAGGAACAGGATGTTTATGGCAAACAAAGAAACTAAGCAACCTAATCCACCTGTCTCAGTTAGGCAACCATCATGACCAAGCCCAGCCACTGCTCCTCCAAAACTACCCCAACCATTTCCACCATCACAAACTTAGCACCAATAAAAGAAAAACTAATTTCATATGCACAATGACAAAGAAAATTGTTCTCTATAAATCAAAACAAGTTGCTGCTATGCTCAGGTCTTCTACTTCCAACATGGTGTCTGATATACGATTGTACATTATTTTTATAGCTTTTACCAAAAGTCAAATTGTACTACCCATTGCAGATATTTCAAACAGTAATGAAATTGGGTTCTCATTGAGCTTTATTGCCAATATCATACAAAGAAGGGCACCAAGTGCATTTCCTAAATCATATTTATCAATAAAACATTGGGTTACCAAAGATTACCAGAAAAAGTCAACAGAGAGGACCAGCAACAACACTGAATAAGCACGAAAATATGTCCATGGCGTTGCAGAAGGAGATGCATTCAAACGTTCAAGTCGATCTCTAGCTAATGCTTGAAACATCTGTAAAACCATGCAAAATACCAGAAATCTTATCATTTCTATAATTAAATTAAAACAACAGATTTTAATCATAAGAAAACAGTGCCACTAACCTTTAAAGAACATAGTACAGTCAGCCAAATTGACCAGAGACCTATTTGAGAAATTGTTGGTGGAATAACCAGTGGTAAAAGTGTTCCCTGTGCAATATTCATCACATAAGAAAACACAACAATTACAGAACTACAAACATAGAGTTCCAACAGAATGACTAGCCTTATCAAACTTCATTCAAAGATAACCCAATTCCAATCCAACAATCAAATCATCGTCATGGAAACTAATACTTATCCAGATTCAAAATATTTACCAGCCTGATAACCAATACTATATCTGGACAAGCAGATTGCAAAACAACAGGTCTAAAAGATACAAAAGGAAAAGGAAAAAAAACACCATTGCTAGATATTATTTGCTCTGGAGAAATTGGTGGTGCAAAAATTATGAAAAAAACAGGAAGAAGGTTGAACGAACACTCAAAGGTGATTTTACTGGTCATAAGTAGCCTTCTTTCTCATTATAGTTGCTCATTTAATAAAACCTGATTGCTGTCCCAAGACAGAATTTTAAAAAACTCAATGTGCAACAGAACTAATACAGTAGCTTAAATGAAGTAGCCTATCCAGTACCACAGTAAATAATAAAGAATAAAAGTCAAATGCTTTCCAACTAGTCACTTGGTAAGGATATTTACCTTGTAAATAGCATAATTAATGAGACGTTCCACTAGTTTTTGAGTTTCAGAAGGATACAACTCTCCAAAGAAAATAGTCTGCAAGTTCAACAACAAAATCAGAACCCTCAAAGCAATATCTATGAAGGAAAGTAAGCTTATCAATATGATAACCAACTGGGAATCTGAGCCATAATTCCATTTGAACTATTTAGCCCAAACAATGCTGCAGGTTCCAAGAACATTTTTTCCTAACTCCAGTAGCATTAACTTAGTATAAAAACCATCTCATCTATGCTCTCTTTTTTTCAAAGAAGGAAGAAGCTTTTACTGGAAAAGAATTAAGTGAGAAAATACAGAGAGAATATGTTTCATGCAGTGCAAGTAAAGAGAACCAAATCAGAAGGGCTGCCTGTGACATATCCCCTTTTGAGAACTTTCCTAAAATTCCCTAAGAAACATATCATGAAGAGACTAAAAGAAAACATCCTATGCAAACATATCATGAAGAGACTAAAAGAAAACATCCTATGCCCACAATAATTGATCATTCTGCGTACAAGCCCCCACAACAACAAGATGGTGTCCCATTCCTGTCAGGCAGGAATTTATGTGGTAAATTCTTTTCTAAAGCAGTAGCCCCATTCCTTAAGACACGGTATTTACTAACCATTAGACAAGCAATAAATGCCTGGCTAGCATGCAAACTGCAGAGAATGATAGTATAAATCTCGAAAAAACATATTTCACCATATTTTTGTGTCGTGACTTAAATCCTAACTAAGATCCTCTTAAACAGATTGCTCAACTCACTACATAAACCTCTGCACATAAATATTCATAAATAAGCAGTTATAAACCAGAAAACATCTGGCAAAATTAAAAAAAAAAAAACTCACCTTAAGACAAAGATTGAGTAGTATAAATACATTGAATACAAAATTCACCACCAATGCAATGGTGGCATATGAACCAAACAGAAGCTCAAGTGCATGGTTGGCATTCTCAAAGTTGGTAAGATTCTCAACAATCAAACCATCTGATCTCAATATATCTAACGACACTTCTGTTAGAACCGAAAAACTCAAAACCGTACACACTGCTGAAATCGCTAAATAACTGGCACCCATTTGTGACGAAAAACAGCCTCTCCACAAAAACCAACCTCCCAAAAATTCATAAGAACTGGCTTAACATGCCTCTTTCCCAGCAATAATCACAACTTCAAACTAAACCGCAAAGAACAAAACCATCAAGTGGCTCAATTAGCTTAAAACTCTGTCAAGAAACCAATAGATTATATTACCAAACTACAAACCCCCCCAAGAAAAACCTGCAGAAAAACAAATAATCAGCAATCAGAAAATAATTCGAAGCTGAAGAAGAAAAAACTAAAGCACAAAAAAAAAATCGTAATATATTAACTCAATTCAGGTAACTTTTTCAGTTTTCAGCATCATGGCAATTTGATTGATAAGAAATTAAGAACCCCGTTTTTAATTAAACAGAAACGTTAAAAAATGATGAAGAATGAAAAGATCAGTTACAATAAATCTGATTTACAGCCCAAAATAGGCAACAAAAAACCCTAGATTTTGAATTGTAAAAATACAATGAAAATAAGAAGTCATTTGAATGGTTAGGGAAATATAAAAAAGAACCTGATTTGATTCGACTGGATCAGAGAAGGAGAAGAAACTGTTGGTGTTGGCGTCGGTGGCAGAGAGAATAATAATAAATAATAAAATGGCCTGATTGTATTGAGAGAGTGGGGGTGGGGGAGGACAGGAGAGGAGAGGGTCTGTTTTTGCGGGAAAGTCATGTAAAGCGTGTGTCATGATGATTTTTGTTTTCTTTTTCATCTTTGTTTTGTCTGTAATTGAAGGGGAAGAAACTGTTTTATCTTTATCATCTTTATATTCATTCATTATTTCAAATCTCATTTTCCAGCACGTTTATTTTGTTTTTAAATTATTAAAAAAAATGAATTTTTTTTTCTTTTACTTCAAATTATTTTTTCTATATTTTTATATTGTTTTAATATACTACTTTCAAAAATAAATAAATAAATATATATATTATTTTAATACATTTTCAAGTAAATATTATTTTAAAAAATAACTGTTTTCATATTTTTAAATATCTTTTATATAACTTCCTAGCTTATAAGTATTAATATATATTAAATTATAAATAAGAGTATTGTTAAAATGATTACAAATGATATAAAATAATAATAATTTCTCTTTATTTTTTTAATTTATATTGTTATTTATTTTATTTACACTTATTTTATTTATATTATTTACTTTTAAATATATAGTTTTATGATATGTTATTAGCATAATTATTTCTAATTTCGATTTTGAAATAGATAATTATATTTAATATGTGGATAAAAAGTAGAAGTGACCGTGACACTTAAGTTTATGGTATTTAATATGGAAGATAAATAATTATGCTAAAATTTATAAACACCATTAAAAATAAGAACAAAACATCTAATCAAAACAAGATAAAGGTCATAATCCATCATCTTCACGAAGAGTTGAAAATCGAATATCTACCGATCAAAGATGCCTTTTATTCAATGCACTTTGGATCAAATCAAAGGGTTTTTTTTTAAATAAAAAAAAAAGAATTCGGTGATGATTGTACCCTTAAACGACTTTTTTTTTCCGCATGAAATGGAAACAATTGGGGCTTGAACTTGCATACTGTTTTTGCATGCTAAATATTTTTTTCGACTTTTGTTTGTTTAATTGCTAAAGTATTAAGAAGTGGATGGAGAGACAAGACCAGCAAACCACTTGCTGGCAGTGTTGGGTGGTATTTAAATTGCAGTATAGGCTGTAGAAAACTAAGATTTTAGATATCTGCAAAGAAGATGTTTTTGTGGACAAATCGAAGAAGCTGGTTC
>Ga0325411_1007858_pt1 | contig 11608 bp, 7 predicted proteins | sample PopdelMetagenome_13_FD_206181 | JGI IMG/M metagenome (GOLD analysis project Ga0325411, IMG submission 206181) | Populus deltoides microbial communities from Bellville, Georgia, United States - Xylem-PdIQD-R4 | ecosystem: Host-associated > Plants > Phyllosphere > Stem > Wood/Secondary xylem...
ATGTGAGATTTCACTTTCTTCGTGATCTCACCAAAGAAGGCAAAGTGGAACTGATTCATTGCAGAAGTGCTGAGCAAATTGCAGATATTCTAACTAAGCCTTTGAAGGCTGAATCTTTCGTGAAGCTAAGAGCATTGCTTGGGATGTGTTCGATCGTGGAAATAAACTGAATGCTTTCAAGCATACAGTTTAAGGGAGAATGTTAAAGATTGTTTGAATTTAATTTGTCTGTTTTCTGTTAATAAATCCTATTGACTAGGAATCACAGCTGTGAATCACAACTGTTAAGTGTGATCAAATCAGCAAGCCTGTTATTGCTGAGCTGATCAAGTCGTGAGTCTGTTGCTATTATTTAGCTGTTTTTTCTGAGAATTAGTTACAATGTAAGGCTATTTATAAAGCCAGTTTATCTTCAAATAATACAAGTTGATTACGGTTCAGTTTATTTGTTAGCAATCTGATAATCAACAATTCCATAGTCAATTGCATCAACTCCAGTTACTTCTACACTACTCTTTGTCACGTATGCACGCGTAGCGTGACAGAATGTCAGGATCGAGGAGTCATTACCTAATTGTTTGGTTTAGAGTCATTAGAAGATTTGGGTGGAATAGTCTTATCAGAAATTTCAAGGTAAGGAACTGATGGTGACTAGAAAATGTATTAACACCCTAACACACTTTACTTGAGATAAGTTGTATTATGTGATCTGGATGTGGTTTAAAGGTATTAATAGGTTTTAAACCTGTGGTCTGAGTATGATTTAGAACAAAGATTTATGCTCATGAACAAAAATTTACGCTCATTCATTGATAATGGGTTTGGACTTCTCTATACTTGACAATCCTTTGCAATATTTTTCACATGCAGAAGCCAAGGATTTTAGAAGTTGCACCGAGTGCAAGTCAAAAACCAATGAAAGATAAACTCTGAATCTAATCTTACAATTCCATCGTCAATTGCCTCATCTCCAGTTTCTTCTATGCTACTCTTTGTCGCATATAAATTTAATTATACTCTTAGAAGTATGGATAGAAAAAAGAAAAAAAATAAGAAATATAATTATTTAAATTTAAATCTAAGAAAAAAGAAAGAGAAATTATTGGATATATTTTTCCGCCCACTAGAGCTTTTACCATATTACGCTTGTTCCATGCCATTAATAGTTCCTGTTTGTCCATGCACTGGAAAAAGTCTGTTTATTTTGTCCACGCAATGGTTCTTTTGACAACCACATGACAGTCGGGAGGATATTATTCATTTAAATGATTTTCTTATCTCCCTCAATTTCTTCTCCATCATCCGTTTCAAAAGATATTCTTCAAATTCAAGTTGGCATGATATGTTGTTGGTTAATTTCGCAAGTGCACGAATCGTAACAAGTAATAAAGTGATGAGTAGAGTATCATCCCACGAGGATTTGTAAAAATTACTACTAATTACCAAAGTCTTTTAAATTATGATCTATTTGAGGAATCGAATGAGATAGTTTATGAATCAAAAATTAATGATTAAAAAACAAACAACCAAATGATTAAATATTAATGAATTCAATTGTACTGGTTCTAGGATTTATGACTTACTGTAACTATGCCTATGTGAACTTTCTCGATTAAATTAATTACTCCTAATGTTGAAAATCAGGTTTTCCTAATGTAAATATTAATCTCTCTCGAGCATCAATAAATTATTTCGACAAACAAATTTCATATACTCTACGAAAGTTCTGAACTTGTCGAAATTAATTAAATACTGTAAAACCTGTAACGATTACACAAGTTCCTAGGATATCTCTATCCTATAGATTTCTTAAGGTATTTCAAACAATAGCTAAAACAATTATCATTTCTCAGTTTCAAATTGAATTCTAAATCATGCAGATGTTAGCCAAACACACGCAAGCATTACACATAGAATGAAATACTCAACATCTTAATGTAATAATTTAATCGAAGAAATTGTTCACATATTCATAGTAAGGCTACATAAAAAATCCTAGAATAAAAGTCTACTTCATAGTTAAATTAAAGAGAAACAAACTTGATACGATGAACATCACTCAAAAGCAGAGAATTTCAGTGGAAGAGATAGGTGTCCTCCCGGTCTTCAATATTTTTGCCTCTGTTCTTTTTGTTCCTATTTGGTGCCGCCTCCTCTGTTTTTCTTTGCTATGTTATAGGGGTTCCCCCTGTCTCCCCTCTGTTTTTTTTCTTTTATATTGTGGCTGTTCTACCCCTACAGTAATGAGGAAAGTTTCCTTTTTTGCATTGAATTCCTTCCTACCCAGACATTGCGGGCCAGATTTGAGGTAGGAAAAGTGCGAATTCAAAGATCTCTATTTCTGGAGAAATTGTAGAGAATCAAATTTTCTTTCCAATGAAACTAATCTGGAAATTTTTGGACCTCTGAGTGTTGAGATAAGGGGCATAAACCGAAACAGTCTGTGCAGTGCAGGAATTTCGGGCTGGTTCAATCCTTGTTTTTCAACTCGCTTTTTGGGCTTCAAAACAACAAAACTGAGTTATATGCCCTTCATATGTTTTGTAGACCTTCATCTCAGCTATTTGAAAATGGTGACAAACATCTGGAACTAAGTTGTATAGCTTCTTTTGCAGCACATAATGAATCACTGTTCAGTTTCATTGCCGGGCTCTGCCTGTTCAGTAACCTAATATTTGAAAACACATTAATTTCCCACGAGGTCAATAGTTCAAAAAGAGATTCAACATTCTAAATTTCTTGTGCAACATATCCAAAATATTTAAAAATCAAGCATGCATAGTGGAAAATATACATGCTAAAAATTCTCTTATCATATGTGTATGGTAATTTTCAAAAGTTTCAATTATAAAAGGGGATAAAAATATTTTTGGGATATATATATATATATATATATATATATATATATATATATATATTTGAATTGATAATATACAAAATATTAGTATTTGATTAAAAATCAATTTAATTTCACAAGTGTTATTCTTAAACAAAGTTTTTAGTTTTTTTAAAAATCTTTAATAACATAAATTTCTCACTACAAAATATATCCAATTAGGAAAATTAAATGTTTAGATTTTTTTATATATCTATATTTCAATATTATATCTGAGAATTCTTTTTATATAGGTTTGGTATATTGGCTATAAAATATAGTTTTATTGATTAGATTTCAAATAGGTTACTAATTGGAATTTAATTAATAAAAACCTAAAAAAAGTCCTTTTTAGTGGGATTTAAGGACCATTCGATGATAAAGTTAATGACTTTTAATAAAGGATTGTAATAAATAAAAAAATAAAATTTAAATTATTAAAAACAAGAGTGTTTGTTCTTAGTTATGTATGGTAAATGCTTTGTGAAATAAGAGTATGAATAGAGAATAGAAAAAATTTGAATCATTTACATGAGTAGTTTAGAGGGTATATATAGCCTCTAAACTTTGTCATCCTACTTGAATGAAGGAGTTAAAGCATTATTTTCTTTTGATAACATTAATGAGAGATAAATATCTCTTACACAATATTAATGAAGGATAAATATCTCTTATACAAAATTAATGTTGATGAAAATATGATAGGCCCTTTAGAGACTTTTATGCACCTAGGGATGTAGGGAGATAATCATTCTTGACTTTTAACATTTGTTATTAAATGACATGAGAATAAGCAAACAAATCCACACATGACGATCAACTCTATATGTATATAGTTTAGAATGATTCCAAACCAAGGGTAATGGGTCTGATACCTTATTAGACTTATATACACCTAGGCTCAACGAGTAGCCGAACTCAAGGATATTTGATTTGGCACCTTCTCAGATGATTAGTACTTAAAAGCGCACTTTTATTAAGGTTTTATATCATTATATTGCATTTAATGTATCATTAAATTCCCTAACTTAAACATGTTTTATAATAACAAGTCTGATAATATAAGATATCTTTAATTTATGATAAATGCTCATTTTAAATGCAGGCATGTTTCACAATTCAAAAGATTGATTGATATGTTTAACTATTGAAATTGAGAAGACAAAGAGAGGGCTAAGCTTAGAGAAGAGATGCTGGTTCAATTCAAACTGGAACACTATTCGATTATTGGGTCATAACTGGAGTTGTAGACCTTGGATTCAGGTCTGGTTTATCTTGATGGAAAGCTAAGACATAGGCTCAAAACATTCATGAGATTCCAAGATTCAAAACTACCGTTTTCAAGCTCAAATTTTAGCAACAAAAGATAACTCTGAATCTATCCTACGGCCCAGACACTGTTCAGTGTTCAGCCCATATCTCGAGTTGTAGAAGTCAAAATGAGCTCATTATTTTTTTGGTGGAAAGATGAGACAAATGCTCAGAACTTTCATGAAGAGTATCTATTAAAATTTCGATGTTAGCAATGATGTTTTGTCCAGCCAATAAGTCAATAACTAGCCACCAAGTCAAAAGGTGGCCACCCACTCAATAAATAGTTATCAAATCAATAGTTCTGAATTTTAGCCTATAAAGGAGGTATTTGCAATACATTTAGTCATTTTGGTTTTTAGATCAAGATCTTGCTCTTGCTCTTGCTCTCTTTCTTTGTATTTTGTAATGTTCAAGTTTTATTTCATGTTATATTTTCATTAATCTCTTGTTTATACTTTTCATTTCCTTTACTTTACTTAGTTAATGTATATCATTATTATGTTTTTATTTTGTTTATTTATGTTTCTCGTCTTCATTATGTTTAGCTAAGTTTATTTTGTGAAGGTGAAAAGGTTAAACTAATGTGCAAGAATAAGTATAATATAAACTCAACATAGACTTTAATGTTTGATATTAACATGTTTATAATTGTTATATTACTCACTCTTAATATCTAGATTTGTGTTGTACAACCCTTGGTACAATAAATACTTGATCCATTCATAGCCAACTGTATGGTATAACCGACACTTGTGTTACGAAAGGAACTTGATTTGTTGTTGACATAAGTTATTATCATAAATACTTGACAATATTTACAAGTATTGGCATCACTGAAATAAGATAATTAATATGATCATGTTTGTCATAACCCATTTTTTGGTTATTTTCCAAATGTGTTTCAATCACTGTTAAAAAAAAAAAAGTAGGACACGGTGTCGTTTTAAACGGCACTATGCATGGTCTTCTCCCCTACGAACGTAGAGACAGGGGAGAAGAAGTTTTTGAAACATTTTTCTCGCTATTCTTCCCCTCTCTCTTTCCCCCTCCCACTTGTACAAAACCCTGCCAAAACCCGTACCTATAAGCCCATGCTGCCATGATGAAGAAAACCAGGAAACCATGCCTCGGCCACCATGCCCTGCCAGCAGCTCCCATCACCCACCTTACCCTGCTTCATGGCAGGGGTAAGGTGATCCTCTCCTTCTCTGCTTATAAATACCAGAGGAGGAACCAGTAATTTAAGGGAGGAATTTTGGGGAAACCAACGACAGATTTTAGGGGTTGGCATTTTTTGGAGAAGAGAAGAACGACCAGTAGAAAAAAAAAACAAAGGCTTAGGCCTCTGTACAGAGAAGAAAACCACCTCTCGCATAGCCACCATCAGAGCCACCGCTAGCTACCATTGTTCTCCCCGTCGTCGATAACAGCATCTGCACCGTGAGAAATAGAAGAAGAAGCAAAAACAGAGACAGGCAGAGGAAGCCATGCAGAAACAAAGAAAGGAGAACCACCATCTGAAACCTCTTGTAACATATTTTTGGGTCCCCACACAAAAAAGGAAAAATTAAAAAAATACAAAAAAAATAATAATAAATACAAAAACAAATAGTTGAGAAGGTTCAAAAAAATACAAAGATTGGAATTTGAGAGTTGACCGGTGAGAGCCCTATTGATAAAGAAATTTGATTTGAGGAAGAAAAGTATAAAATCAGATGTATGAACTCAATTACATTTTATTGAAGGTTTAATTGAATTTATGGAGGGTTGATTACAAGGGAAAATGATTTTTTATGTCAATTTGGGCTTTAATTTGAAGAAATTAAAGTTCTGGGGTCAAATTATAATTTTTGAGAGTTGATTTGGTCAAATCAAGGGCTTCATTGCATAAATATTGAAGTTTGATGGCCAATTAGGGACTTGATTGAAGAAATTCAAAACCAAGGATCAAATTTGAAAAGGCGCGTATATAAAGGGATTGAATTGACAAATCAGGGGTCAAATTGAAGAAATTGGAAGTTTATTAATCAATTAAGGGTCAAATTGCATAAATCCAAAACCAAGGATCAAAGGGAAAAATGCGCCGAAATCTGGGGTTTAAATTGAAATTCTTCATGGGTAAAATTGAACAAAATTAAAAGTTTGAAACCAATCAGGGGTGTAGATAGAAATAAATCACAAATTAAAGGACTAAATCGTAAGATATTGTTCATCTCCTTCTCCAGCGAGGCTGGTTTGGTGGCTACCTTCCCATGGCATTCGGCACCTCTTTTCTTCACCAAATTGGATGCAACATCCATGCAAACGATCTCGTGGTACCTGACTACACGCTAGTCTAAGCCGTTTGGGCTGATCAAGGCTGCAGAGGCGGTAGCACTGCCCCAAAGTGGCCAACCCGACCAGCCATTTTCCTACACAAAACTAACAATTCATGATTGCTACTTTGAGCCGATGGTTGGGATGCTTTCGGGTCGAACCAAGGGCTGAGATTTTGCACTAGAAGAGACATAGTGTCCCTCTTCCACCGCCTATAAATAGATTTTATCTTCATCCTCTAGAGAAGGGGGATCGAGGGACCCCAAAGTTAAGAAACAATCATCTTTTGTCCGGGTTCCCAGCAGCTGCTCCTCTCTCTGTCTCTCTCCACCGTGGCCTCCTGCCACAACCACCAGAACCACCGACAGCACCGCCACAGCCAGAGAATAAACGGCGAAGAATAGGATAAACACAGGGAGGGGGCAGAGGAGGAGAAATTTTTTGGAGAAAAGAGGGAAGCAAGCTGCTGAAACGGGGGAGAAAAGGAAAAAAAAAAGAAACAGAGAGGGGAGCTGAATAAATAAAAAAACAGACACGGGGAAACAGAGATAAGAAACCAGACGAAACAGAGGAGAAAGAGAAAAGCAGAAAAGAGGAGAGGAAGACCACTGCTGCAAACACCATCGACTCCGCCATTGCTGTTCCTCCCCATCGCCACTGCTGCAACACTGTGAAGAAGAAGGAAAACAGCAGCACTGGTTGTCACAACCACTGTGCCGCGACTCCGCCATTGCTGTTCCTCCCCATCGCCACCGCAGCAACTCCACCTTGAGCCATCGTCAAAAAGGAAAAAAAAAAAGAGGAAGAAGAGACAGAGAAGCAGGAGACAGAAACGGGGAGAAGAAGAAACACAGGAAAAAAAAAAAAAACACAGAACAGAGAAAGGGCAGAACCGTCGTCTGGCATCGCCATCCACTGCGAGCACACCGCCTGACCGCCGCCGTTAGCCTCCGCCACCACCACCAACAGCACTGCCTCGCCACTCCAGGTAACCTCCTCACCCCCGCTGCCCCTAGTTTATTTGCTCTTTCCTTTCTTTCATTTGCATGCAGAACGTGACTCACGTTCTGCAGCAAATAATTAAGTAGTTACTGTGGTGAGCAAATAATTAAGTAGTTACCCCCACGGCTGGGCTGAGTCCAGCCTTGTAGCTGGGCCAATACAGGCCCAGCTCACATAAGTGGGCCGGGTCTGGTCCAGTTCCATTTTAAAAAAAAATACTAATATATTTTCGAAGAAATTGAGATTTTCCCGCGTAGTTTTCTACTCCATTTTGATTAATATCGATCTGTATTTTTATATCGTAAAGATACAAATCCGGTATTAAAATATCCGGTTTTTTTAAAAAAATATTTTTATTTTCATGCATACGACCCAGTCTCTTAAAACTAAAAAAAAAAATCGTATTGTATTTTCATACAACAAAGATAACTTCAAAAAAATATATATTTTAGCATGCATTTTGACTTTAATAACCAGTTTATTAAGGTCACGAGAACTTGGTCAATATTTCAAACAAATCAAAAATATTTTGTTTTGTTTTAATGTTTGTTATTATGAATATATACGTAAAACGTATTTCCGATATTAAAAAGGTAGTTCTATTATAGACATTAAAACGGTTAGGTTTTCCCTCATAAGATAAGAACCTCCTTACTGAGGAGGGCTTTTCTTGAACCATAGACAGACCAACAATTAAAAAAAAAACATAACAAGACCTTAGATTTTTATCAGACAATAAAACAATGCAGCTTACCTTAGGTAAGACGTATTTGGGGTGCTAATACCTTCCCTTTATGCAACCAGTCTCCGTACGCGATCTCTGAGACTAGTTAGGGTTCCTAGTGACCAAAATACGAGATGACAACTCCCATTCTATTTTTTCCACTGATAAAAGACAAGAATTCCTTATCTTCCCATATTTGCCAAGATAGACATACCACACCTGGTGTGATAAGGGTGGTGGGCGATTACCGCGATGCCGCGAAGCCCAAAATAATTTTCAAAAATATTTTCAAAAGTTTGTGATTTTTCCACGTATTTTTCTACTAAATTTTGCTTAATATTGGTTTGTATTTTTATATTGTAAAAATACAAATCCGGTATTAAAATACCGGTTTTCATCAAAACATTAAATAAAAAAACAAAAAACATGTTTTTGTTTTCATTCATACGGCCAAGTCTCTAAAAGCAAAAAAAAAAAATCATATTGTATTTTCATACAACAAATAAAACTTCAAAAAAATATGTTTTAGCATGCATTTTGACTTTAATAACTAGTTTATTGAAGTCACGAGAACTTGGCTAATATTTCAAAAAAAATCCAAAAAAATATTTTGTTTTGTTTTAATGTCTGGGATTATGAATTTATACGTAAAACATATTCCCAATATTAAAAAGGTAGTTCTTTTATAAACATTAGAACGGTTAGGATTTACCTGATAAGATAGGGACCTCCTTACCGAGGAGGATTTTTCTTAAACCGTAGACAGACCAACAATTATAAATACAATGAAACCTTAGCATATATCAGACAAATAAACAATGCAGCTTACCTTAGGTAGGGTGTATTTGGGGTGCTAATACCTTCACTTTACGCAACCAGTCTCCGTACCTGATCTCTGAAACCAGTTAGGGTTCATAGTAACCAAAAACTAGGTGGCGACTCCCATTCTATTTTTTCACTGATAAAAGACAAGAATTCCTTGGCTCCCTATATTTGCCAGATGCCAGATAGACATACTATACCTGAGAGGGTGGACGATTACCGCGACACTGCACACGTGCAACAATGTTAATAATTTATAATATGATTGTAACCTTTTTTGTATGTAATTTCCTGTTAAATAATAAAAGAAGTTTATATTATACTTTTTTGAAATACCATTAGTGGATCCTCTAATCTTGATAATTGTTTTATCTTCGTTTAAATCCTTACATCAATATCTTAATTAATTTTTCCTTGGGTCATTAATTTTGACAAGCACCTAGTGTGCTTTATATACACTAGTTTCTAGTCATTAGTTCTCTTCCATGATTCTTGGCTTGATGACCCAAAATTTTCAATTAGTTTGCCATTTCAATCCTTCACAATCTCTGGATAAGCTGCTAATTTTTCTCATCTCTAGTGTTAATCCTAGGTTTTGATCTTATAACCGGTATAATCTTCTCTTGCTTGCAATATTTTCTTTTTATATGTGAGATTGATCATATAGCTTGTTCTTTCCTTTTTCTCCGTGCTCTATTCTTTATTATAGATCCAAATCTTGAATCTATTCGGTTTGCTGGTATGCCCTTTAGTGGCTTGAATTGGTTGTTTTCTTATATATGGGCATGGACTGCAAGTGTTCTGTTTATGAACCTGATCTGATCATGACTTTTTATTATGAAGATGAGAGTTCAATGAAGATGAATTTGCCCTTTGACCATGCCAAAAAAATAGATTAGGGTCCATAAATTTATTATTATTATTATTTTGTTTGATCTTTTTATTTTTAGATTGATTAAAGATTGTTTTGTAGTTCAAAATAGAGTTATTTATATTTATATGGTATTTTTAGGATTTGTTTTGGTTAAAATAAGTTGAAGTATGCGTTTGATTTAATAGCTTTTTAAGCCCGAAAGGAAACATGTAAAATGAAACCGGAACATTCTAGTTGAAATTTATCTGGAATATCTGGAACGGATTGAGATTTAAAATAAAATAAAAATATTTCATTTTATTTTATTTTTAAATTAATATGAAATGGAAGGATTGTAATAAATATAAGTGTCAATGAAGGTTTGTTAGGAGAGGAGATTTCAATGAAGATGAATTTGCCCTTTGACCGTGCCAAAAAAATAGATTAGGGTCCATAAATTTATTATTATTATTATTTTGTTTGATTTTTTTATTTTTAGATTGATTAAAGATTGTTTTGTAGTTGAAAATAAAGTTATTAATATTTATATGGTATTTTTAGGATTTGTTTTGGTTAAAATAAGTTGAAGTTGGGGTTTGATTTAAAGGCTTTTCAAACCCGAAAGGAAACTTGTAAAATGAAACCGGAACATTTTGATTGAAATTTATCTGGACAATCTGGAACGGATTGAGATTTAAAATAAAATAAACTTATTTCATTTTATTGTATTTTTTAAATTAATACGAAATGGAAGGAATGTAATAAATATTAGTGTGAATGAAAGTTTGTTAGGAGAGGAGAGTTCAATGAAGGTGAATTTGCTATTTGACCCTGCCAAAAAAATAGATTAGGGTCCATAAATTTATTCTTATTATTGTTTTGTTTGATTTTTTTATTTTTAGATTGATTAAAGATTGTTTTGTAGTTGAAAATAAAGTTATTAATATTTATATGGTATTTTTAGGATTTGTTTTAGTTAAAATAAGTTGAAGTTTGGGTTTGATTTAATGGCTTTTCAAGCCCAAAAGGAAACATGTAAAATGAAACCGGAACATTTTGATTGAAATTTATCCGGACAATCTTGAACGGATTGAGATTTAAAATAAAATAAACTTATTACATTTTATTTTATTTTTTAAATTAATACGAAATGGAAGGAATGTAATAAATATTAGTGTGAATGAAAGTTTGTTAGGAGAGGAGAGTTCAATGAAGATGAATTTTCTATTTGACCATGCCAAAAAAATAGGTTAGGGTCCATAAATTTATTATTATTATTGTTTTGTTTGATTTTTTATTATTATTGTTTTGTTTGATTTTTTTATTTTTAGATTGATTAAAGATCGTTTTGTAGTTGAAAATAGAGTTATTAATATTTATATGGTATTTTTAGAATTTGTTTTGGTTAAAATAAGTTGAAGTTTGGGTTTGATTTAATGGCTTTTCAAGCCCGAAAAGAAACATGTAAAATGAAACCGGAACATTCTGATTGAAATTTATCTAGAAAATCTAGAATGGATTGAGATTTAAAATAAAATAAAAATTATTTCGTTTTATTTTATTTTTAAAGTAATTCGAAATGGAAGGAATGTAATAAATATTAGTGTGAATGAAAGTTTGTTAGGAGAGGAGAGTTCAATGAAGGTGAATTTGCTATTTGACCCTGCCAAAAAAATAGATTAGGGTCCATAAATTTATTCTT
>Ga0325411_1007859_pt1 | contig 11607 bp, 4 predicted proteins | sample PopdelMetagenome_13_FD_206181 | JGI IMG/M metagenome (GOLD analysis project Ga0325411, IMG submission 206181) | Populus deltoides microbial communities from Bellville, Georgia, United States - Xylem-PdIQD-R4 | ecosystem: Host-associated > Plants > Phyllosphere > Stem > Wood/Secondary xylem...
CGCCGACTAGCTTCATTAGGGCACGCAACAATGACATGTACATTGTTAAAACGTTCACCATCTTCCTTGATTAATTTTTCTTTTCTCAGCTAGAGCTAGCTTTGCTCTTTGACTGCTACTGAGAAAAGATTGGAACCAGCTATAGCATTTGTGGCGACCTAGGGGTGTGTTTTATAGCAATCGCCCTGACATTTTTTCAATAATATGAGTAAAAAAAACTAAAACAAAACAGGAAATCGACATGTGCAGAGCATTTATTTGTCACACAGCTGTAAGATCTCAATTGAATTCTTCATCTGCCCCTGCTAACAGGTAATTAGTCAGCATTTCTTGTTCCATTTCAGTGATGTCATATGTGCTGTTTATGATGTATGATGACCAAGTGGATGGTATCTGATCAATTTATTTCTTTCTAACATAAAAAAAAAAAAAAAAAAAAAAAATTGGATGTGAAGTGTAATTCTTTGTGAATTAATTCTTAATATCTGTTCGATAATGTATTGCAGATGTTTTAACATATTTAAATTATGAAATCATCAAGTTTGATTCATTTTCAGCCCAAATGTATTTTAAAAATCATTTTTAAACACAGTGCAAATACATTATTAAAGGTAGTTTTAGTTTATTTACATGGATAATTTTTAAGGTAAACTTAATTAATTTTGGTTCCATAGGAGTCGTTATAGATTGATTTTTGAAAATCATAATGTCCAAAATATACATAAATTTAAAGAAAAAAAACCTCAGTTATTATTTTTTTCGAGTAATTTTATAATGCAGTAATTAGTTGTATCATATTATTTATTTTTGAAACTCACTTTAAAAATAAAATAAAATGATACTGCCAAAAGATATTTTTATTATTTTTTATGAATTAATTATGGATTTTATTTTTTATTTTTTTGTCGGTCTCTTTCTCTAAAAGAAATTTTTAAAAGTAACTAATAGAATTTTAATAGTTAATATAAAATTCTCTATTTTTTTTAAAAGGAAAATATAATCAAAGGAATTTAGGCAAAATCCTTGGAATTGTATTCCTAATCCAATTTAACAATGTTTCATTTGAAAGGTTTGCGTAGTGATTAGGGTTTTACTTTTGTGGATATATATACAGGGCACTTTATTTCACTGCACCGCTCGGAATCAATATGCATGTTATGCCTGTTTGTTTATATGGAAGTAATTTTATTTTTTTTAATTGATTTTTTAGAAAATAAATTTTAAAAAAGTAAATTATTTTTTAATGCTTGATAGTGTCATAGAAAATAAGTTAGAAAATATTTTCCAGTGTTTGGTTATGTTATGAAAAATGAGCTGGAAAATAACTTATTGATGTTTTATTTTTTTCAAGTTTATTAAAATAATAAGAAACAAATCTTACAAATTAAAAAGTTGAATGAGAATGAAATTGAAAAAAAAATCTAATTTCATGAATTATCTCAAATAAAATAAATAATAATCAAAATACTAGAGATCAAATCTAACAGATAGAAAATTTAAAAGATGATGAAATTAAAATAATAATAATTACAATTTCATAAATTATTTTAAATAAAATAAATAATAATCAAAAGAATAAGGATCAAATTTGATAGATAAAAAATTTGAATTTAAAAAATGATAAGAGAAAAGTAAATAACAATTATAAAAATAAGGACCAAAGGTAATTTAAAAAGCAAATTAAAGCAAATTTTAAGGGATAAATTTTTTTTAAATAAAAAGATTCAAACAAAATATATAGCAATCAAAAGTTTGAGGATCAAATTTGACATAATCAGCAAATAATATGATATTTTTAAAATTTTTACAATTTCTGGAAAGTGTTTTCCTCCCAAAATAAAAAAAAAAACATTTTCTTAGAAATCAAGCTAAATTTTTCTTTAACAAGAAAGTGTTTTTTGTTAACTAGAAAGTGTTTTCTGTTAATCAACTTTTCTAATAATATACAAACACAAAAAAATTTAAAAAATAATTTTTTAAAAATACTTTTCAAAGAACAAATAAATCCCTGTATTTCCTTTCGGAATGGAATGGGTGGAAACCAAATCCACGACTGAAAGCTTATAAAGCTCACGTTTCCATTTAAATCTCTCATATTTGACCAAACCGCCCAGCTACCCCTCCCTTCAGTATACTATGTTAATAAATTATTTTTAAAGTATTTTTTATTTAAAAATATATTAAAATAATAATTTTTATTTTAAAAAATTTATTTTTTATATTAGCATATCAAAATAATTTTAAAACACTAAAAAAATATAATTTAAAATAAAAAATAAATAAAATTTAATTTTTTTCAAAAATATTTTTGAAATATAAAAATAAACATATTTTTATTTTAAATATTTTTATATAATATGCATTTAAAAGATCACCGAGTTTAATGGGTTGCGTACCCCCAAAAGATAGGGATGGAGGACATGCATGTGATCAGGAAAGTTGGGTACAAAATATTACGTTACAAGGAATAAGAGTAGATGTATTCAAAGTCCTTGTTGGTGTAGTAAATCAAGTTTATAATATCATGGTAATGAATTATTTTACATAAAAATTAAAAAAACTTATTAGATCATATGTGTTAAATTCCAAAAAATTTGTCGGCACCTTCGTGTTCTCGTCAGAGATCCATGGTATTTGTTTTTATTTAAATATCATATAAAATATATACATAAGTTGGATCTAATAATGATGCGTGTGAAGATTTTTTTCAATAAAGTAATGTTAGAATCCTAATAGTTGCGCATTTCAAGATTATTATAAAATTGTTAAAACTTAATAAATGATATAATATTGAATATGCCTCGTAGTCAATCAGTGAGTTATACCTAGCACAGATTTTATTTATATAAAATATATTTATTATTGATAAAGATTTTTTTACCTTTAATATTAATTTATATTTAATTAATAAATTTAATGTTTAATTAATGAATCTAGAGTACAGATAAAATTTATAAGATAACATTCTTTTGCAAAGGAAATTATAAAGTTGTTATATAATTATGATAATCTTATTGCATCAAAGCATTTTTTTTTTAAAATGTTTCTGGTCAATATTCTATTAATATTGAATATTAATTCTAGTTGTTGATACCATTGCATATTATGTTTCTTCCTTTATAAAAGGAAGCAGTCGCTCTCATAAACTGAGGTATAAGGGACACTTGGAACTAATATACATGTGCTTGTCAGATGATATGTACACTGAACTAACCCGCAAAAGAATTTCATATAGAGATATCACATATATCCAAGGAAAGACTCTCATGATAGATATGCAAGTGATTCTTAGACTTAAGATCATTAAGTTATCTTATATAAGAAATGTTATGTTTTGATCATGACCACACGTTGTTCCAATCAAGGGTAACAAACAAATATATATTGTGTATAACATAAACTATATGAAGATATTTGAATAATTAAAAGAGGATTTATCACCCTTAGTGAATTAAAAAAAATATTTCATATGTTCTCAAATAATATTAATTGTGAAATCCTTAGCCAAGATGGAATGAATTTTGAAAAGAATTTCAAAATCTTATTTAAAGAATAAATGACTATAATGTTGAGAACTAACATAAATTGACAAAATAGACATGCTCCATATTATAATATCTAAACAGAATATTCTTTATAAAAAGATAATAATTACACTAAAAACTAGTTACCAAAAGGTATGTCAAACAACTTATAACTTTTCTAATATTTAGAGAGATCATAACATGTTGCTAGACATTATACTTGATCTTCAAATATAAATCAATCAATTATCAAATTATTAACTATATAAATAGTTTAATTTATTTAATATTATTTTATTTAGGATTATGATTTATATTTAGGCCAACTTATCAGGGGACCTAATGGGTCACACACATAAGAACCATTGGTCAGAAATTAAAATGGGATGATTAATCAAGTGTGATTTGATTATGAATAAATTTTAAAAATTGAGGACTAGAATGTGGTTAATACATGAATTACAATTCTAGGTCTAGAAAAAATCAAGTAGGGGCTTGATTGAATAAATTTCTAAAATCATTCTAAAATAATATATATGATATTATTTAAGAAGCAAATTGATATTTTGCTATTTATAGGGTTTTTAAGTTTCCCTATAAATACAATGATATGTCTTTTATTTCCTAAGATAAAGTGAGTAGAGTACAATACCTAAACATCTAAAACACAAAAGAAAAGGAGCTAGCACTCTAAGGTATAACAATCACTCTCTTCTAAAAGGGCTTAAGAGATTTCTCATTGGTGATTCGTGTGAATTACTGTTAAAGGCAGAATACTTGGACAACTTGTGGTTCACAACAATCCAGCCTTGAAGCAATTATTCAAAGCCAAGAAGAACATCTAGTCTTCATGTAATCTTTACATAAACCCTAAACAACTCTACATATGTCTAACAAAATCCTTAGGACTCCTGGAAAAATTTGAATTTACTATTTTTATTGCGTATATGTGTTCTTTAGAAATATGGCACCTCTCAATATTGAATTTAAATGTTGTTAGGGGGAGGCTGAACAATCACTTTTAGAAGACCATTCAGTTGCATGTGATTAATGTAGTAGGCTTTTAGCCTTTCTAAGGTTATGATATGATGCCACATATCCTTCATTTATTGGTGGGAATAAGAGGCGGTGGTCTATATAAACTCTCATATTTCTCAATTCAATTTCTTACTTTTGCCAAAATTTCTTTCTACACTTTCAGTAATAGGAGTCTTAAAAGAAAAGATTAAGTTTTATTTATTTTTGGCAGAAGAGTCTTCTTTTAGGTAAACACATAAAACTTTTCATCTTGTTCTTATTTTCAAGTTTTATTCTTTGTTAAAATGACTTCTTGACAAGGCAAGAAGATTATTTCTTCCGAGAAAGATTTCAGTTTCAAGCCTAAAATTGAAATCACTTGCTAGGGGTCAGTTGCAATTAGAATAGACCTTAGATCTAAACACAGTTTTGGTTAACCCTCTTTTACAAGAAGAAGGGATGGGGATGTCTTTAAAGAGGTTACAAACCTTCGATGACAACTAAGGTTACCTAGGACTCTTTAGGATGAGGCAGAAAGCACAATATTATATGAGTAAGTAACTTTAGCGAATTCTAGACAACTTAGGGACTTTGTGATACTTTTGCCTGAAGCTAATGACCGAGTTACCCATGTCATTAACAAACTTGTTGGGGGTAACTTTATCATTACTGTTCTCATTTATATGTACGAGTTCAGGTACCCATTTCCCTTATAAGGGTTTGTAAGGTATGTTTTTTGTTATTTCACTATGAGTTTGACTCAGCTCATCTCAACAAGTATAACATTTTATCTACTTTTGATAAGCTACTAGGGATCGTTAAAGAGAAATCCACAATTAGTGTGTTCGGACACTATTATTAACTAATCAGCAGTGGTAGAAGAAGGGTTTTCATTCCTTGGTTCTTTACTTTTTCCACTAGGCCAAGAGGGCCTATGAAAGGTACTTTTCAAGGTAAATCTACTCATTCGAATAAGTGGAGGGAAAAATAAGTAATAGTGAGATTTGATAGTGTTGCTAAATCTCGAGAGGGGTATAGTGTTATCTAGGGTTATTCCCATTGTTAAAGAGCACCCCTTGTGGATGTGAACGACAAGTCTCTTCCCAATAAGGAGGAGGAGAGGGTATACAGTAGGTTATAGGAGCTCCAGATCGAGTACAAAATCAATTGCATGGCTCAAGGACTCTATGACGTTTTTTATACCAGTATGTTATTTTCTCAATCATTTATTTTAGCTTACTGTGTTATTCATCATCTAAATTTTCCCTTGTGCAAGATCCATACCAAGATTAACTGAATCAGAGTTCAACAAGTTTACATCATCTATTCCTAACCATGTGACCACCTTAACACCTAAACATCCCTTTTTTTTTAAAAAAAAAAAAGACCTTTTAGTCTCCTCAAAGATAGTCCTGATATCCAAGAGGATAAATATAAAAAAAAAGTTCCTATGGTTATTAAGGAGTTCCTTAAAAAACAACAAAAACAGGCCATAAAGTATATACTTTTGAATTAGAAAGGGATACATAGAACAATTACTCTCTCTTAACTTTCTTTTGGAAAATTTTGCCTCTTACAAACTTACAGAGCTTAAGAAAATTTTTGTTTAGGCTTTTGGACCTCTACATTTATGTTTTTATTGATATTTTTCTTATTTTTCTTAACTTTTCTATTCCTTTTCTTTTCTTTTCCCCCCTTTCTTTATCCTTTTTTTTTTAACTCGATGGGGGATTTATAGGGTTTTGCTAGGGTTTTGGGAGGTCTTGAATTCATTTATGACCATTTGATCTTGAGAAAAGTGTTGTAAACCCTTGATAAGAACTCATTGAGGAGCCTTTGTGTGTAAACAAACAAAAAGCAAATCGGTTTTTGCATGATGATTACACTGTCGGGGTTGACTAATTTGCCCACTTTCAAGGCCCCGTCGGAGCAATTATGATATCATTGTCGCCTGAGATCACCTGAAGCTGGTAGATGGGGTGCACATCTTTCATTTAGATCTAACTTTGTTTGATTTGGAGGTCGGTAGCTCCACATTTATTCGTTTAAAGTTGTCAACTCGATTAACCAAAACTGTCAAAACAGAGATGCAAGCTAACGAACGATGTATCATTCACTTTCTCTTCATTAAGTCTAAACGACACGTTGTTTAGGGTTCTTAATTTGGGACTGATTAATTTCAATTGAGTTCTTGTTCTTTCAATTGCTTTTAATTATACCTGTAATTGCCTCTAGACTTTTAATTTTATGCAATTTCACTCTTGCAAAACTCAATTGTTAGCCCCAAAGTTGATCATTATTTTCATTTTAAGCCTTGGTTTTGAATTTGTGCATTTCGACCCTCAATTGACCTATAAACTTTCAATTTCTTCAATTTAGCCCTTGATTTAGTCAATTTCAGCCTCTACATTCATGCTCCCTTTATAGTTTGGTCCCTGGTTTTGGATTTCTTGAATCAAGTCCCTAATTGTCCGTCAAAGTTCAAAATTTATTCAATTACGCCTCTAATTTAACCAAATTAACTCTTAAAAATTACAATTAGACCCTAGACTTTAATTTCTTCCAATTAAAGCATGAATTCACTTCAAAAATAAATTTTTCTTGCAATTAAGCCCTCAATAAATTAAATTAAACCTTGAGAAATTTCAATTGAGTCCTTGAACATCTAATTTTGAATTTTCTCTTTATATTGAATTTGGTTTTGCCAATAAGGCTTTCATCAGTTGAAGATACACTATCAAATTTTTTAATCTTTTATATTTTGATCTTCCTTAACCTATCTTAGACAATTTCCTGGGCGTTCTGGTATATTCTACTCACTAATATATATATATTTTATTTTTCTTCCAATATTTTTTCAATTTTTTGTATTTTTTTTCTTTTGTTTTTATTTATGTGGGGCTTCAAAATGTGTAACAACATCATAAAATGATTTGGTTTGTTACGTACATAAAAATTAACTTGAAGTTAATTTTACTTGCCAAAACCAAAAAAAAAATGCTTATTGTGGTTATTTAAAGGTAAATATTGAAATTACAAATTAACTCTACGAAACCATAAAGATATTGTATCTTAATTAATTATTTAGTAATCATGGAAATTGTAGGTAATTAATTAAAATTGAGATTAAAAAAAGTAATTTGTTCCTATATGAGATAAAAAAATTGTTTTTTATATAATAATTTATAAAGAATATGGAGTTGAATGTATTGATTTATTTTTGTCCAATATAATCAGCGTGATATTGAATGGATTTGATGAGTTGAGTGTTCATAATAGGAGGAAGCTGGGTATCTTGAATAAGCTTAATTACAACTCCAGGATCTAACTCAACCTCCAAATTCACCCCAAAATGAAAGGACTTTTGCAACTAAATTTTTGGTGCTAAACAAGCCCTAACGATGCCTCTGCCACTGCTCGACCTAATGTAGTCCATAAAGTGACGTCTGTACTCAATTTGATAGCACCATTAGCTGGTGTTTTCCAGTAAATATGTTGTTCCACACGTGTTGCAGCATTCTTATCAAGCATGCTCGTGTAAATTCATCACTGAGCAAAGGATCACCTCAGCTTGTGTAAATGCATTGGAAGGAGGAGTAATCTGAGTTAGGGTCAAATATTGCCTTATTTCTCCACTGCCAAATACACCAATAAGCAACCCCCCAACCAAGTGTTCCAAGAAGAACTCAAAAGACAACTAGCGTCATTGAATGAATTAATGGAACTCCTGGTTCTAGAAGCTCCAAGTTTGGTTCCAATTCTTTCGTTTACTTTTGACAATTGTTAGAAATTAGATTCTTAAATATTAATTCTTCCCAAAGAGAAATTAAATCTTGAACAAGAGTTTTTAGAGGGGTGTTAGAGTTCATCTCTTCTATATATGTGTCATTGTGTAACAATATATATATGTACTCGTTGATGGCATTGTTTATATTTTGGAATTGCCAATGAGAAGTGAAATCAAGCTGGTTAATTTTTCAACATGTCCTGAAATACTGGATTGTTGGCCCTTTGCTCACATATATACTTGAAAATGTGATAACACTAGATCCAAAGGTCGGTAAGATGAAATTTCATCTGACTTAAGAAGGCAAACCAATATTATAAAAACAAAAAATCAGTGATGAAGTCCTAAAAAATAAAAGTAGCTTAGGAATAAGGTTCTTGGGTTAGATAATCAGTTAATCAATTGGTTCTAATAATCTCATTCATTCTCCCTAGTTAAGGTGTTTTTTAGCATATACTTAGTAGGCCAAGATGGCTTATGACTAGTACTTTCAAAAGATCTTTTTTGGTGGAGATGGAGACTCTCTGATGCTTAAATAAATATCTTTTTTAAAGGGAGAAAATACAAGAATATTCTAGAGAGAGATGCTACGAAAATATATATGCAGTAGAGAATAAAGATTATAAGCCTTTGATTTGAAGGTCTCATGGTGTTTTTATAGCCCATGAGTCTTGTCCTTTTAAGAAGAGGAGCGTCTGGAGTGTAATTTTATTTTGATAGCATTTAATGAGATATAAATATCCCTTACATCTATATTAATATTTGATGAAAATATGGTGGGTCCTTAAAGGACTTTTATACTCCTAAAAGGTGTAGGGAGATTAAGGTCCAAGACGTCAATTGTAGTAAGCCTATAGAAGCTGAGTTCTTCCCCTAAGTTAGACCCAAAAGAGATTGATCATTCCCTTAGATGTGCCAAAGGAGGAAGGTCATTCCTATGGGCGTGTCAAGAGAGGATGATCATTCTCTTAGACTTGATAGATGGCCAAATCCTAGTACCTTAAGTCTTGCATGTTTGCCAAACACATGTTATCTTGGACTTGGCTGATTGTCAAGTCCAAGTGTCTTGGATCTGCTATGTTTGCCAGACCCACATCAATATGGGTCTAGCATGTTCACTAGACCCACATTACCTTATTCCTTTAGGCATGCTAAGGAAAGATGGTTATTTTCTTGGACTTGCTGGATTATCAAGTCCCGAGTGCCTTGAGTCTAACTTGTTTGCTAAACATATGTTATCTAAGACTTGGTTAACAACCAATTCCAAATGCCCTGGGTTTGGTATGGTTGCTAAACCCACGTTACCTTGGACTTCGCTAAATGCCAAGTCTATGTACCTTGGGTCTGGTATGTTCACCAGACCCACATTACCTCATCCTCTTGGGCATGTCTAAGGAAGGATGGTCATTCCTTTGGGTGTGCCAGGAAGCATGGTCATTCCATTGGACTTTCTGGACTGCCAAGTCCAAGTGCTTTAAGTCTAGAATGTTTGCTAGACCCACGTTATTATGAACTTGGCTAACTTTCAAATCCAGGTACCTTGGGTCTGGCATGTTTGCCAAACCCACGTTATCATGGACCTGGCTGATTGTCAAGTCCAAATGCCTTGGTTCTGACTTATTTTTTAGACTCACTTTACCATATACTTGGCTAAATGTCAAATCCAAGTACCTTGGGTCTTACATGTTAGCCAAATCCACATTACCTCATTCCATTAGCGTGCCAAGGGAGGACGATCATTCCCTTGGACTTGGCTAATTGCCAAGTCTAAATACCTTGTGTCTTACATGTTTCTCAGGCCCATGTTACCTTGGACTTGGTGGGTGGCCAAGGCCAAATACCTTGGGTCTAGCATGTTTGTCAAACCTACGTTATCTTGAACTTGACTGACTTCCAAGTCCAAGTGACTTGGATCTGATATATTTGTCAAACTCACATTACCTTGTACTTGGCTAAATTCTATGTCTAAGTACCTTGCATCTGACATGTTCGTCAGACTCACATTACCTCATTCCCTTAAGTGTGCCAAGGGAGGATGGTCATTCTCTTGGATTTTTCGGACTGCCAAGTTCGAGTGTCTTGGGTATGTCATGTTTGCCAAACCCTTGTTACCTTGGACTTGACTAACTTTCAAGTCCAAGTATCTTGGATCTTGCTTGCTTGTTAGACCCACATTATCTTAGATGGTCATTCTTTTGGATGTACCTAAAAGAGGATGATCATTCATTTGGGCGGGCCCAAGAGAAGACGCGCATTCCTCTAGGCATGCCCGGGGCTTAACACACTATCAAGCCCAATCACGTCTAGGTCTGGCTAACGCAAGACCCAGTGTGCCCGAGGCTTGGCATACTGCGAAGCCCAACGCGCCTTCGTTGAGGTGTGTTTATTTTTCTGAATATTTATACATGTGAATCTTTCTTGATTCAATGTTTTTTTTTTTGTAAAAATATACTAATAAAAACTTGATTTATCTATGATAACTTACATCACAACTTTATTGAACACAATTTTTTTATGATTATACTGAAGTCAAACTAATACAAACAACAATTGTCAAAATTTGAGAGAGGAGAGTTCCACTAATTTTCCTTCCCATCTGTATACAAAGAAGCAAGAATTTTCTTGAGCTGCCTATTGTAGACGAAGGGTCGCTCCAATTCCGCCAAGTGACCTGCCCTCTCTATGCAATGCAACGTTGCTTTGCCTTGTAGGAGGCTACAGTCAAAGATTCAATTCCCATTATATATAACAAATATGGCTAATTAAATTTATTTCTTGCATAGGAAACATTCATATACTTCTTAATTAACTACATCAAATGTAATACATTTTTGGCAAACAACAACTAAAATATTGAAGAACCAGTGGAGGAATGGACATACTCTATCAGGTTGCGACATTCTTTCATGTCAAAAATTATGTCATCCCCTCCCCACAAAAGATGTATCCTCTGCAATTGAAATCATAAAAAAAAGATGAGATTTCTTGTGCTAGTTAATTAGACCTTTGAGCCAAAACGGAAATAAATATAAATAATGAAGGGTAACCGAACTTTCGATAATTTCTTCGACAATAATCAATTTTGACCGTCTCATTTGAACATGTGAAAGTGTGTGACAAAAATAAAGATCATATTCTTGATCAAATAAATAAATCCTGTCTATGGGCATTGCATGCCATTGGTTACAGGTTAAGTCCCTTTAAGTGGAGTAATAATAATATTCTTAATGTTAATTCCTTTATGACCTGTGTAAAATGAGGGGCAGTGAAGTTTTTGTC
>Ga0325411_1007860_pt1 | contig 11604 bp, 5 predicted proteins | sample PopdelMetagenome_13_FD_206181 | JGI IMG/M metagenome (GOLD analysis project Ga0325411, IMG submission 206181) | Populus deltoides microbial communities from Bellville, Georgia, United States - Xylem-PdIQD-R4 | ecosystem: Host-associated > Plants > Phyllosphere > Stem > Wood/Secondary xylem...
ATTCAAGTATTTATCGTTCGAATATTATTTATTATTTAATATAAATAAGAGAATAATATAATATTTAAGATGTGTGTTTATATATTTCAAGTAAAATTATAAAGGATGTATATACATGTATTAATATATATATATGTATGTATGTATGTATGTATGTATAATATGTTTAAAAAATATAAATATTCTCTCTCTCTACACACACACACGAGAAGACTTGCCCGCGCTGTTGCGGGCTTATAAAACAAATGTACTTGATGGTGTTATAATTGTGAACCAGCGCTGGATAAGTAATAAAAATTAAAGGTATGATGGAGCAAATATTTCATTATGAAAAAAAAAGTTGTGTTAGTGATCAAAAACTTAGAGACTAAATAAAATAATTTGTAGCAATCTACAGTGTTTTGTGAGGAAAGATACAGTGTTTTCGCCACATGATTTAGCTTTTTAGTTAATAAAAAGCAAAAAAAATACAAAACTAAATTCTCTACCAACTTAATATTAAAAAAAAACCAACAAAGATAATTTTGGAAGGAAAAAAACCTATAAGAAAAAATGTTACAGCAATTGACAATGTTTTGTGAGGAAAACTATAGCGTTTTTCCCAATAAAATAAACAAAAAAAACTATTTTGAGAAATATTGTAGCAATCCACGGTGTTTTGTGAGAAAAACTACAATCCTTTCCTTATATGATTTAGCTTTATTGTAATTATAATTCTTAACCGACTCAATATTAAAAAAATAATCGACAAAGATAATTTTGAAAAAAATTATAAAAAAATCACATGGAAAAACACTGCAACAATTCACAGTGTTTTAAAGAAAAAAATAACAAAACTAAATTCTTAATCGACTCAATATTAAAAAACAATAAACAAAGATAATTTTAGAAAAAAAACAAAACAAAACAAACACCAAAAAAAGGGAAAAAAATCATGTTGGAAACACTGTAGCAATTTACAGTGTTTTGTGATGAAAGTTACAGTGCTTCCCCACATGATTTAGCCTTATTTGTAATGACTTGTAATTGTAATTCACAAACAACTCAATATTAAAAAAATAAAATTAAAAAAGATAATTTGAAAAAAATTATAACAAAAAAAACTATACGGAGAGACATTGTAGCAATCCACAATGTTTTATGAGCAAAGCTACAATACTTTCCCCACATGATTAAGCTTTATTACAAAGTTAAATTTTAACCAACTCAATATTTTAAAAAATAAAATCGACGAAAATGATTTTGGAAAAAAATATTACAAAAAAAGAAAACACAAAAGAAACTGGAAAAAAACCATGTGAGGAAAAACTGTATCAATCCATAGTGTTTTTTGAGGAAAAACTTGTATTTACTTGTAATTACAATTCTTAACCAACTTAATATTTAAAAAATAACATTGACAAAGATAATTTTAGGGAAAAACATAACGAAAACAGAAAAAAATCATGTTGGAAAAAACACTGTAGCAACTAACAGTAATTTTCGAGGAAAGTTAAAGTGCTTTCCTCATATATTGTAATTGTAATTTTTAACCAGCTCAATATTAAAAAATAAAATAAAAAAAGATAATTTCAGAGAAAATCATAAAAAAAACCATGCGGAGAAACACTGTAGCAATAAACAATGTTTTAAAGAAAAAAATTACAAAACTAAATTCTCAATCAGCTCCATTTTAAAAAAAATAAAAAATATAATTTTGAAAAATAAAGAAATAAAATAGAAAAACTATGTGGAAAAACATCGCAGCAATCCATAGTATTTTCAAGAAAAAAATTACAAAGCAAAAATTTTAACCATGTCAATATTTAAAAAGTAAAATCAACAAAAATAATTTTGAAAAAAACAAAAGAAAAAATAAATGAAAAAAAAAGAAAAATTAGGAAAGTTGAAGAAAAAATTAATTTTGAAAAAAAAATTTGAGAAAAAAAAGTTAGCAAAGAAAAAGTGTAAGAATCACTGTGGATTACTGTTGTAATCCATAATGATTTAGGTGTAGGGGAACAATTATTCCCCCACACCATTTAGATATTGTTTAATATATATATAATACTCAAGAGTTAGGTATTGTTTGTGTTTCTCGTTTTAACAATGTTTATATCTTATTTATTATATAATATAATAATTCAAGAAAAATTATTTATTTAAATTATTATATATAAAATTAGGATTAAATTATCAACCCTAAACATTGGTTGAAGTGGTTTCATCAGGTATAGTTGCATTAAATTTGGATTCTTTAATTTTTTGTTTTCTCCTAAAAAGAAATTATGGATATTGCCACAGGAATTAATTTTTTTTCTTACTTTAACCTAGATTGCCGGATTGGGTCAGGAACTTGTGAATCCGGTTAACCATGGCAGAAAAAAAACGGTTATTTTAATCTATTATAATCCAATTATTAAGTACAAATTGCACTGGTTCTTGATCTGACTATTTAAGAAAATTTCATTAAGATAAATGAATCAACCAATCAAAGTAAAGTGGCACACATGTTATATATCAGAATTATTTAAATATAGATTTGATGATGTTGTCTTAGATTATTTATAAGATGATGATTATGTATTAATTGTATGTATATATATATATATATATATATATGTATATGTATATGTATTTATGTGTTGATCAACTTAACTCGGCTCTTGGATTTTATGTGATTTAACAATGTTTTTAAAAAATTTAATATTTTTTATTTTAAATTAATTTTTTATATTTTTTAATTATTTTGGTGTGCTAATATTAAAAAAATAAGTTTTAAAATATAAAAAAATAGTATTTTAATGTATTTCTAAGCAAAAAATACTTTAAAAAATAATTCATCGCCGTAATATCAAACACTACCTAAACTAAAAAGCAATCAATACATAGATCATGTTTTGAGGGTACGGTGACTTCTGTTTCTTGGTTTTTTAAAAAAATATATTTATTTTTGAAGAAATATTAAATTGATATTTTTAATAATTTTGATGTGTTGGTGTAAAAAAATTTAAAAAATTATTTTAATATATATTTTAAAAAAAATTACTTTTCACCCGCGGTTAGTTAACTTTAATGGTAGGAATTCTTTTTATTGTCCTTTCTTAAAAATTGTTTTATTTTCTTTGATTCTCTTAGCTAGTTGGGAGGTTTATACATGGAGTTGTGATTATCAAATAACTTCACACGATATCAGGTGATTTTATCAAACTAAACTATTTCAAATCCGCTTTACTTTGATTCCACATTAATATTTTTGTGTATATGTAAAGAATATATGGTACTGTTGGGTGTGTATGGAATATATAAAATTTGACTGAATAAAAATCTAATTTTTAATTATCTTCCTTACCCTATTTCTTAATTCCTCTCCTCTTGCTTTCTTTTCATTTATCTGCTTTCTATAAACACCATCTATTATTAATCGTGGATGGGTTTAATGTTTTTTAAGGATCCATCCTCTCATTCATCATGTGTCGGTAGGGTGTCCAGAAATTATTTGAAGGCTAGCTCTTTGACAGTGTAATTGTAGTTGTATTTTAAAATGTTTTTCATTTAAAAATATATCAAAATAATATTTTTTTTATTTTTTAAAAATTATTTTTGAAATCAACGTATCAAAATGATTTAAAAACACTAAAAAAAATATTAATTTGAAATAAAAAAATAAAATAAATATAAATTTTTTAAAAATACTTTTAAAATATAAAAATAAACGATTCCTGAATCTCAAATATTTTACGTGTAAGTCTGAGAATAGAATTGATGGTTGTAGACTGGTAGTTTTAGATTTTATGTACAATTTGGGAAATGATGCGGTTGATTTAGTGCTATGACCTATAAGAGAAACATAATCCAGGTTTGGATTCAAGGATGTATATTTTCTCCACGTCTGAAAACATATTTTTGTTTTAGTTTTAGTTCTAATTGGGCATTGTAAGATATTTTAACTCATGAGATTTTAAATGATACCAAAGAGATGGATGTTTATTTCTTCTCTTACAAGATATGTATGAAAAATAAGTGTTTGGTATTATAGTAGCTTTTGCGATCCTAATTAAAAAAATATTTTTTAAAAAAATATTTTTAGTTATGGTTTTTAAGAATACGTTTTTAATTAAAACTACTATAAGAAAGATTTTTGCATGTAAAATAAATAAAAAATAGATCTTCATGAATGAAAATCATGTTGTATTAGCTTGTATTGATGAACAAAACAATATTGAAGTTATATCCACTCATTTATTTGAGAATTATAAGTTGCTTGAAAAGTTAATTTTAATATAGTAAGAAACGATTTCAATTTTTAAAATTAGCCAACTTAAAATGAACCCAAAAAAATCATTTTAAAATGAACCTAAAACACTCATTGGGTTGGATTACCAAACCCTAATCCAATATATAGCTAGAGCTCAAGAAAAATGGGTTTATACGTGGTAACCCAAATTCATACCGAGCATGGCCGATGCATGGGCTTCAGCAACATACTCGAGTCCATGCTGGGATGGGTGCACACCTAGGTTAGGTGTGACATGCCCAACTGGTGTTAGGCGCGTGCTCAACACGTAGCAGGGGTGTTTAGCATGCACCCCAGCATCCTCGGGTCTATGCGTGCACAATGAGCCCAATATGTTTGGGTCTAGTCAGCGCGTTTAAATTCATTTTTTATCTCTAATGGGCTCAAATATCTTGTCAGAGACCATCACTCGTCAATTTACAATTTTTTTATTTTTAACATTTTTATTATAGATGTTTTCAGAGTCTATCTCTCTAAAATATCATTGTATTTTTTCTCTCTAAAAAGTTACTGACTTTATTATTAGAGAATCCTCATTTATATATATAAAAAAAACATTTTGTTAATGGTAGCCACATTTATCTATTAGGCACAACCTACTACCAGCTATTAACCATCTAAGTTTTTCATATGAAGTCATCTGATATCTTAGTTAGAAAAAATAAATTAAATTATTTAAATCAAGAGATTAACTAATTATTCAATATATTAAATAAATATTTTGGATTTTTATAACCGTAAGAAATAAGAAACATTGACTTTACAAATAAATTCTAAAAATATAAATATCAAATATTTTTATTAGCGTGCAAAATGAAGTCCAGCCATGCATAAAACAACAAGTCAGCATCGTCAACAATCCAGGTACTGGCTAATTTTTAGCAAGGAGTGGTGGCAATGAAGCCTGTGGTCACTAGCCATGCTTGCAACATGACAAAAATCAACCGAACGAGTGTCTCCAAAACACATTGGCGTGAAGGAACTGGCAAAAACACTGACGTGGAGGAATCAGCAAATTTGCCAAATGATCAGAGACCTTTGTTTGAATTTTGATGATCGTACACGGAACAGCAGTCGTGGATGGTGACAGTGATCCTGCTCAGTAGCTTACAATACACGTAAATCGCCAGGGAAAACATATTTCTTTTTTGGAACAACAGAGAAAAATATTGATGTGGTACGAAACCTTAATTATTTGTATTTTAGTAATGGTTTATGTGTATATTTAATTAAGCTTATTTATTGTTTACGAAATTATTTTGTATTTGATTTAATATTAGTATTGATATAGTATATGTATTCGGAATTATTACTAGAAAAGTTATGCCTGTACCAAGAGCTGTATACATACATGTATAAATGTTTGAGTTTGTGTGTTGCAGTAAGCTAATTAGAGTGTTTATCTTTCAAAATATTCCTCTCCTTAATAGTATCAAAGCTTCAGAATCACCGCCATATTTTTTTTCAACGAAGTGATATCTGAGCTTGAGAGAATATGGTGGCATATCTTTCTTTTTCTTTCTTTCTTTCTTTTTTCTGAGCTGTATAAATGCATTTATTTATTTCTTTCTTTTTTCTGATTTTATGTTTTTTTATTGAAAAAAATATGTCTTTTTTTAATAATTTTTTAACTCATGTTTCAATTAATACCCCTTCCTGTGTTTTTTTATTTTTCTTATTTAGTCTTTTCAAATAATAATTTTTTTTAATTATTTTGTATGTATTTAATATTTAAAGAGATTATTATTATTTATTTATAATTTTTATTTTATTTTATATAGATGATTTTTATTTTTAAAATTAAAAATATTTATTTTTAGATAATATTTCTAATATTATGCAGCTATTTTGTTCAGTTAATTTTATATGTGTGTTTATTTTTATTATCATTTTATTGAATAAAATTTTGATTTTAATAAATAAATTTATTAAACATAATTAGATAAATGACTCATATTGCGAGATTAAATATCTTAATTTACATATATCTCTTGAATTTTTCAACTTTGGTTTTAGTTATCGTTAATGATTTTTTATTTATCTATTTACACATATAATTTTTAATTTATTTAATTATATATATGTATAAACTTTTTAATTTTCACTTAAAATTTTTCATATAAAAAACATATCGAAAAAGCTTATATATTTATTTATTTTTGTAAAAAAACTAGCCTTTGATGAACCACGTGATTAATATATATACTTGTTATGGGGGGGGGGGGATGTCTCACTTTAATGCACGTGCTTACATGAAAACATGTTTTAGCACCTCATATTATTAAAAAAAAATTGATATTTGATCTTTGATCATTCCCTAAAAACAACAGATAAGGTTCGGTCGCTGGCCGAGATTTATTGACATTGTCAATGAGTTCAACTTTATACATTATTGATTTACACATTATTTATTTATAGAAAGACTCACGAGTTTGCTTGTTACACCTTAAATCCATACCCACAATGAAGCATGAACAACAAGCCTAGTGACCTCTATTTCCTATGATAAATTAGTTGAGAGAAAGGAATTCATCAATACTTTAGTTTGTGATTTAAAAAAAAACCAAAACACACCAAGGAGGCGAAAAGGTCATCCCTTCTAACGGTCGAAAAAAAGTCTTAAAAACTCCTACTTGTTGCCGCTCCTGACGTTACATAATCCCCGTGACTCCTCCAGGCCATTAGCCATTCATTTACCTTCATCAAGATCCAAATCTCGAAGAAGGAAAAACCCCATTGAGTTCCTTTGTTTTATCAGTTTCGTAATCATAAACCATATAGATCACACAATCTTTTGTTTCTTACTCTTTTTTGCTTCTTTGGCAGGTTCTTTCAAAAGAATGGAGCCAGGAATCATTGATTGGGACAGCATTGATTCTGTATTCATCGAAGATGACACTTACGAGAACATGAATGCACCAAAATGGGTCGATTTCTCTGCCTTTCCTGAACAACCTGTCAATGATGAAGCTTGGTTCTGCAAACCTGGTACGACCCTCTTGAATTCCCTGAGTTTGGTATCCAAGAAAGTAATAAAATATTGCTAATGAAAGAAAACCAATTAAAATCTCATCTCTATTTGTGTTGGGTTCTTACACAAGGGATTTGTTTGTTGATTTACAGGTTGCAAGCATCCAAAGACTATTGAAGATTATCTCAAGTCAAAACGTGGTTCGAAGGTCTGTAATCTATCTGGTCAAATTTATAATTAGGTTTCATTTGATTTGATTCCATATATCAATTTATGAAAACTAGGTATACCTTTTTTCCCCCCCCTCAGGTGAAATTTTTGAAGTCTGTTACTATATCTGAAATGCTTCCTTTCAGGGACAGGAATCGCAGGTCTGGAGTTAATCTAAAATCATTTAAAGAAATGAAAGCAACATTACTGACTTGTAAAATTCAGTTTTTAACTGATATTTTTTCTTTTTTCCAGAGACGCAAAGCTGAAAAAAGCAGAAATTCCCAATCCACATACCCTCAAAACAAAAGGGTACAAATCTGTTCACAGTTTCAGGGAAGATTGTGAAAACAAGAACCCGAACTTATCTAATAGAAAACCTGAACCCGATAAACTGCCAAAGAAAGCAAACATCAGACTAAGAGAAGCTAGGGACGATTTACACACAAACTCAACAAAAGCAAAGCTAAGGACTACATTTTCAGCCCGGAATTTGTTAGCAGGAAAGGAAGTATTAAGTCAGATAAAAGAATTCTGCTATGAATTAAAGAGCCTGGCAAAGAAGGGGACGAATAATGGGTCAACGATAAAGGTGTCTGTCAGGGTTTTGGGTGAGAAGGAGAGAGAAAAGGAGAGGAGGACATTGCTTGCGGTCAAGGAAGGGAGGCAATCTAAAGTAATGGAACAGAGGGAACAGAGTAAACGGCAGACAGGGTGGGAGAAAAATGTTCGGTTTTGATCAAGATTTTGTAAAAATTATCTTGCTGCCACTTGATATTGCATACCCAAAGCTAGATAGAAACTTGAATAAGATACATGGAGTGCCATCGATCACCTAAATATATGTGATATGATCATAAACATAGAATAGAAACTGAATTATTTTGCTGTCATGGTTTCTCTCTCTATATATTTTTATCCCAAGCTCTGTTTCTCATGAATTCAAATAGCATTTGATACAATAATCTAATAAATCACTTGAACAATAAGTGATAACATCATCGCACATCGCTTGTCATGCGTTTTGTAAGGTTATGTGCGTATAATTTTTCTGTGTGGTGAAGGATTACATATACCTTGGAATTCATCCGTCCATTTGTTGAATAATGACATGGTGGTTGCATTGCAGGTTTTGATGGCAGCAGCTTGGAATTCATCCTTACCTTTGTTGGTTGCTGATATGGGTGTTTCGTAGTTGTTACTGGGCCTGGACAAAGCCCAACTAACTATCATTTTTATCAACTCACAGCTTTCTTTTGTTTCTGCTTGGAATTTTTGAGAATTTTTGAATTTTTTAGATTTATATTAACGTTAAAAATAAAATATAAAAAATATTATTTTAATGTATTTTAAAATAAAAATTATTTAAAAAATGCTGTCATGAAAAAAAAAAAAAACCCCTCCCAAGTCCCCATTTATTACGATGAAAAGAGAAAAATATTAATCCTTCCATAAACCTCTGCTCCACATGGAAGGGAAATTATCATAGTTAAAACCTGGGCTCATGAGATGACAAGGCAGGAGGTATTGAGTTTAAGTTTTGCTACGACATATCGAGGTGATATATTTATGTTCAATTAATTTTATATAAAGATATACTTTATTTTTTAATTTCGATATGCGCACACATAATGCCTTTAATTTTATATCCAAAAAAACAAGAGAGAAAATACATGTACACAGTTCACGGAAAAAAGTTTTTTTTTTTTTTTGTTAAAAAAAGATCGTGCGTGTTTGTCCTTGCTATTATTATATGTTTTTGAGATTTTTTTATAAAAAATATTAAATTGATATATATATATATATATTCTTAAATAGTTTAAAAATGTTGATAAAAATTATTTTAATGTATTCTTAATTAAAAAATACTATTAAAAAAAGTTAGCATCACAACATAAATATATATGAACGAGTGTTTTAAGAATATGATAATAGTTATTTTTTAAATATTTTTTACTTAAAAATATATTAAAATATTTTTTTATTTTTTTAAAATTATTTTTAATATTAATACATCAAAACAATTTTAAAAAAATAAACCTCACCGGAATGTAATAACAAATGGCGGCAATGACTAGCATGGAGATTGGGCATGAGAGCTCAGTTCATTAACACCAGGCATCTCCAAAGTCAATAAACTTAGCGTGTTAAACCAGCAATGTCCACTGAACAAGTCACATAAACCAGGGCTCTTTCATGTATGAACAATTAATATTCCAACAAAAGGGTGTTTGTTTTTGAGGTGGAGGTGGAGTTTTATATGTGGAACCCATCAAAATAACAAAAAAAAAAAAACAATAAAAAATAACTTTTATAATTAAATTTTATGTATAAATAAATTATATCCAACCTCAAACTCAACAATAAAAACTAAAACAAACACCCAACACACGGAAATAGGACAGCCACCTTGCACGTTGCAAGACAGCGGGATAACAATATTGTATTCCACGTTCAGACCAGATCACCTGTCATGGGAGCATTTTTTTCCAGTATACCAAATTTTAATTTGTTTTTTTTTTTTGCGTATATTTTATTCTTGTTTAGAGAAGGCATCTTTATATATATATATATATATATATATATATATATATATATATATAAAGCTGTTGGCAATCCAGCCATCTGTAGTTTCGATTTTTTTTTTGGGATGAGTAATGAGTAATGTTTAGGCAGATGATTTAAGAGTTCGTGAACAATATTTCTGGAATGACTAGACTAGTGATGTTATTTAAAAAAAAAAAAAACAAAAACTCAACAAGAATAGACTACAAGACAAGATATGAGCAATCCAATCATATAATTGATGCAAGAATTATCGATAAATCAATCATGTTTACGAACAATTTCGACATCAATCAATCCTTAATCAAATGAACCACGAAAAAAATAATTTTTACATTGATCATGTGATTGGATAGCCCATAATTCGGAATTAACAAAAACTAAACCATGATGGAAAAATTATCCTCTTGTAATATTGTTTATTAAAATAATATTTTTTAATTTTTATTTTAATAAACATTATTTTATAATTAAATTTATCATTGGTTAGATTTATTGTTGATTGAATTTTATATATTATTTTGATTTGTTTTATGTGAAGTTATTTTAATTTTATAATTTAGATCTTAATTTTTATGGACTAACTTTATTGATTCAAGTGATTTTTTAATTATTTTTTCTAATTGAATTTTTATTTTAATTTCATTCATTAATATTGGGTTAATTGAGAATTAAGCTTTATTACTTGTTCCAATTTGCTTTTTATGAAGTTATTTCAGTCTCGTGACCCGAATCATATATTTGACAAATTAATTCAAATTATCTCAGATCTTTTCTCACGTCCCTTTTAATTTTCTTTTTCAATTTTATCCTTCAATCATTTTCAATTTCGTCATTCAATGGTTGATTGGTTGAGAATTAAATTTCATAATTTGTTTTAATTTATTATCTATAGGGTTATCTTGATTTTATAATCCAAGTGTGACAGGTTACCCCGAGTTGACTTTAGTTATTTTTTTGTTCTTTTTAAAATTAATTTTTTTCTTTAATTTTATCATTTAACATTGAGTTGATTAAAAAATGAGCTTTAGTTTTTTTATTTGCTCACCGTAAGGTTACTATGGTCTCATGATTTAAATTATAAATTTTACATATTAACCCGGGTTGACCAAAATCAATTCAATATATCATGGTCCTAGTTTTAAAAAAACAAGATATCGTCTTGAATTTTTATTATATAAAACTATGTTTATATTTAGTTATTCATGTTATCTTTGAATTTTTTAACTTGACAGGGTCATATCAGGTTAATCTCTACATTATTATTTTTTATTCTTCTTGAAAATAAGTTAAAAAAACACTTGAATATTTTTTAATATTTTTTTTAAAATTAATCCTACCCGCATTAATAAATCCAATTACTAGAAATCTCTTTTCAGTTCATTATTTTCACAGCTCATCAAATTTCTTCTAATCTTCTAATGTATTATTCTTTTAATCTTCTCATGTTAATAATACATTGTCCATTGAATAAATATGGCAATGTGCCCGAATATAGTTAGAAAATATTTCAAAAAATATCTCGCAATAATCACATTAATTTGGCTGTCTAGGAAATTGATTGTTTCCATTTAATTTCTCA
>Ga0325411_1007863_pt1 | contig 11603 bp, 6 predicted proteins | sample PopdelMetagenome_13_FD_206181 | JGI IMG/M metagenome (GOLD analysis project Ga0325411, IMG submission 206181) | Populus deltoides microbial communities from Bellville, Georgia, United States - Xylem-PdIQD-R4 | ecosystem: Host-associated > Plants > Phyllosphere > Stem > Wood/Secondary xylem...
TGAAAAAAGTAAACACATTAATACACGTCATCACTTTATCCGAGAGCATGTGAAGAACAAATATGATGAACTAATATCTTGCAAAATAAATAATCAAGATGCAGATATCTTTACAAAGCCATTGAAAGGAGAGGCATTTATCAGATTGAAGTTAATACTTGGAATGACATCCTTCGATTGAGTGTAAAAGGGGAATTCGCTATAGTAAACTCAATCCAGAAGGTCAATGATGGTAGCCACCAACCATTGACCGATATCTATAAGCCGCATTCACGCTGCCACCAATCATTTGTATTCACACTTGAAGTCTGATTTTTCAAGTTTTCATTTTGTGTATAAATAGACAGGTATTATTGATGAGGGAAAGAGAGGGACGTAAAGTGTTTATGTTGAATAAACCATTAATTAAGGGTTTTTAGAGAGGAAATAGGTGAAAGGATTTGTCCTTGGAGAGTTTTGTTTGTTTGATTATTTTTTTCTTTTTTTGTATATGTCAAGGCTTGGTCATTTGTGCTAGTTATGTTTGAGTGTGATGTTTTTCTATGAAAGTTGTTTTTGAAATCCTGTCACCTTTATGGTCAAATTTAACTATGTTTATGTTAGGTTTTCCGAAACACATACACGCAGCAACAAGCTAGAAACGGTAAATTTAATATCAGGAGTCCCAAGAATCCGGTTAAACAAATCTAAAGTTGTTTAGAGTTTATGCGAAGATTACCTGAGGATCTGAACCTCTTTTTGGCTTTGAATATATGCTTTAAGGTTGGGCTGTCGTAAATCACAAGCCGTTAAAATGTTTGGCCTCCAAAAATAATCCACACGAATCACCTGTGATAAATCTCTTAAAATCTTTTAGGAGAAAGAGATTGATATATCTTACAGTGCTAGCTCTTTTCTTTTGTGTTTAGGTGTTTCTGTATTGTACTTTTCTCACCTTAAAACTTTAAAGAAATAAGAGGCATAATATTTTATTTATAGGGAAACCTAAAAACCCTATAAATAAAAAAAAATTATCAATTTAGCCCTTAAATAATATCACATATATTGTTTTAGGCTAATTTTAAAACATTATTTAATCTAGTCCCTACTTGATTTTTTTAGATCTAGATTTGTAATTCCATGTATAATTTACACTCTAGTACCCAATTTCTAAAACTTATTTACAATCAAGTCATATTAATCGACACATTTTAATTTCTAACCAATAATTCTTATATGTATGACCCATTAGGTTTCCTAATAAGTTGGCCAAAATATAAATCACATTTCTAAATAAAATAAATTAAATTAATTGATTTATTATCAATTCAACAATTGTTTGATTTATATTTGAAGATTAAATACAATGTCTAGTAACCTATCATGATCTCCTAGATATTAGAAAAATCATAAGTGATTTGACTTAACCTTTCAATGACGGGTTTCTTGGTGTAATTATTATTTCTTCATCAATAATATTTTGATTTAGATATTATAGCATAGAGTGTGTCTACTATGTCAAACCATGTTTGTTTTCAATATTATAGTCATAGATTATTTGAATAAGATTTGAAACTTTTTACTAATCTCATTCCATCTTGTGTAAGGATTTACAATCAATACTATTTGAGAACAGATGTAATATTTATTTTAATTCACTTAGGATGATGAATCATCTCTTAATTATTTAAATACTTTCATATAGTTCATGTTATACTCAATATCTGCTTATTTGTTACCCTTGATTAGGACAATGTGTGGTCATGATCAAAACATAACACTCCTTATATAAGATAACTTGGTGATTTCAAGTCTAATGATCACTTATACAACCATTACGTGAGCCTTTTCATAGACACAAATGATATCTCCATATAAGATTCTCATGTGAGTCAGTTCAGTATACATGTCATCTAACAAGTACCTTCATATTAGTTCTAAGTATCTCTCATACCTCAATTCATGAGAAAACTGTTTTATTTCATAAAGGAAAGAACATAAAATGTATAAATCTCAACAGCTATATCTAATGATCAGTCTTAATAGATAATTGACCAAGAACATTTAAGAACAATGTATTGATGCAATAGGAATCTCATAGTTATAATAACTTTATATTTTTCTTTGCAAAACATTTGTTCTAAAGACTTTATCTTTATTTTAGATTCATTAATCAAATATTAAATTCATTAATTAAATGTTTGATGAATATTACAGATAAAAAAAATTTTATTAATAAATTAAATAAATATATATATATATATATATATAAAAACAAAGTCAATATCATGTGTAATTAGCCAATTAACTACAAGGTAGATGCATTAAGAATTTCAACTCTCAAGTCTATGTTCGGGATCGACCACAACTCATAAGGCTTAATTCAGCCATGTCTCAACTCTCAAGTCTGTGGCCGAGTTCAACCATAACTCAAGTTGTTGAACCAGATATTTCGTACTTTGGTTCAATATCGAACCAAGGAAAATGTGGCTGAAAGACATTTCAAGAGGAGGCTAAGGTTAAATAACTTCAAATCTACAATTTGATGCTCGTTTCCAATTTCAAAATGCAGAGGGTTTGGTCATTAGCTTGCAATTTTAGATTTTTTGGTGCGTGAACATAACTCAAACCCGACAAATTATTGAGTTTTGCTAGCAGTGAACAATGTGTTACCTACATCAAATATGAAGGAAGACAATGGTAAGCAGAATGATGTATCAAGAAGGAATCGAGGGGTGGTGCATGGAATTGTTTCTTATTATACAGATTATACAAGTTAAGCCAACCTCCAAATTTAAAACTTGCACATGTATTGAAGAACATTTGCTCCAAAAGCAATGCCAAGAAAAGTCGCTATGGCAATTCCGAAAATGCCAGCAAGAATGCCAGGAACAACCAACGAACTCCACCCTTTCGCAGTGGCCATTCCACATGCAGTTGTGGGGCCTCCAACATTAGCATTTGATGCAATTAGCAACAGCTTTTGGTCGAAGCGAAATAGCTTTCCAAGTCCAAGGATCACAGCAAGATGAATGGCAATCTGGACCAAAGCAAACAAGAAAATGCTGGGCGCAGTATTGATCACATTCCATACGTTTCCACTTGCACCAACCACAGCAAAAAATACCTGTTTATCAGAAAGAAAATTGAAGGCGTGTTGTTTTTTATTAGATACAAAAAAAAATTATTTTCACAGTTAAGGAGATAAAATGAGGAAAGGGCAAGATAAAAGAGCTCGGAAAGCAATTTACTGACGAGCTATGGAGTTGAGTTTTAACAGCTAAACTTAGAGCAATTCAGCTTCTTCATGGTTGATGCAAACCAACTAAATAAACAGAGTTGTCTAAAACTCAGCTCACCTGCATCAGAATCAGGGCCAAAGCCTCACCAGATGGTGCAAGGTGATTGAATTGGGTTGGAAATGCGGTTGCTAGGATAACAACAATGGCTGTAACGGCTGGCAGGATGCCTCCTGGAAGTGCAAAGAACTTCGTGATATATTCTCCAGCCTTGCAGATAGCAAACGACACAGCAAGGGCAGTGGCAGTCTGCAGAACAGGAAGCTTGTTGCCTGACTCAGACCCGCTGTCCATTCCAGAACCTGCCAGAAAATATTCAACTAGTCAAGTTCAAGGCATGAAGGCAATCATAAGATAGGACAGCAACAGATGGGATAAAAGTCTAAAGGGCGGCAGGGGAACTAAGGATAAAAGTCTAAAGGGTGGACAAGATCAGCAGTCATGTATAACAATCAAAATGAAGAATTCTGAATCATTTACATGTAACAGAACTTAACAAGTAACTCATCCACCAAAAGATAGTGGAATTGCTAACATTCAAGTAATGTAAAGGTGGAAGGTTGCATACCATCGATTGATGCTGAAGACTCAGCAGGAATCTTAGATGCCAAAGCAAACAATGATGTGAAATACACTGCACAAATAACATTATCTGCAGCTAGCCCAGCAGCTAAAACTGATGGAGATACCCCGAGAGCGTCCGAAATGGCAACATAATTCACAGCTACACAGTTATCAAACCATACAAATCACCAAATCAGTCAAGATGATGAGTTCCAAATGCAAAAAAGGCATCAATGACTACACGAATGAGGATACTATACAATTGCAAGAAACATGCCAACCAAGCAGAATTATACCTCCACCAATATGTCTACCCATGAGAGCAGCTGCTATTTTCCAACTATCCTGACCTAGTGCTCGCATTGGCACCATCATATAGGCTAATACTGTTCCAACTGTTGTCGCAACTGTCACACAACAAAACCATCAAAAACCAATTTCTAACCGGATAAAAAAGAAGAACAAACAATTTTCTTTACAAACCCAACCCCATTATTTATCAAAACCCATTTAACCTAATTTTCTCTACAAGAAATGACTATCAAAAGTTTGATTATTACCTGATCCTAACAAGAAAGCCAAGAGAAGAGTCCCAGTAGACTGAATTACACGTCGCAAATCAGCTCTAAACAGCAACAATGGAACAGCCAATGGTAGCAGAAACTTCAGTACAATAGAATAAGCAGGAGATTCACATGAAATAATCCCCAAATTACTAGCTGCTAGTCCAACTAAAGTACTCACTAATGCACCACTCAATGAACTTCCAATCTTGGTCCTCTCTGACCTTAACAGAAACAGTAACAAATCAGTTCACAGTATCAAACATACACCTCAACCATTCCAATTAACTCTAAAATCTTCTTTGGAAACAATTCTATACTAAAATCGATTCCAACTATTTTAGCACATTGAATTGATTCGATCTAAAGTTACCAAACAACCTGTAAGTACTTTTCGTCTGAAAAAACATTAAATTCATTCCTTTTCAGATGTCTTTGTCCGACGGTTTTCACATCACCGTATAAAAATCATCAAAACTCACCTTAAAAAAAGTCAATTTGACAACTAAATGTTGTTCCACGTTCATGCATACAGAATTCAACTAACAGCCCAGATTGCACAGCTGAGACAAACACCAAAATATTATAATGAAAAGGCAAGAAAAGGGAAGGTGAATTACCAGATACCGAAAGCGCCAGTGGCGAAGAGAGCAGTCCACATACCCCATGGATCAGTAGGGGAAATAAGAGGGAAATTCAGATTCAGATTGGATCTAACAGTTACAGAAGATCGAATCAAATTCGGGTTCTTTTGAGGTGAAAGAAATGATGTCTGGTTCCCGTTATTTGCTGATAGCAACGTTCTTCTGGTGGGGTTAGCAGTGGTAATAAGAGTATTTTGGCGGGAAATGAAACATGGCCGGCGGGATGGGACAACCGGAGAGTGGAGAAATGGAAGTCTTGATGCCATTGAAGAGAGTAGAGTAGAGTGATGACTTTGTTGAGGTCAGAGGTACCTGGCTCTGCGGCTGCATAGCGTTTGGATAAGGTAAAAATTGATATACTGTTTATTGGTTCTACTTAATTTCTGTGTCAGAAACACAGTTAAAGAAAAGCAGCCATTTCTTAGAACTCAGTTTGCGAACACGGTCGAAACCGTGTTACCACGAAATTTAAATTTTTTTTAATTATAATTTAATATATTTTATATATTTTGAATTGTTTTTATACGGTGATGTTAAAAATAATTTTTAAAAAATAAAAAAATTATTTCCATGCATTTCAGCACAAAAAGTTATTTGAAAAGCAACCGCTACCACATTACCAAACACGCTCTTACTTTTTTTTCATTATTTATGTTAATTTAACATGAACAGTGTATAGTGTATACTGTTTATGTGAACAGTACAAGGAATTGCATTCTTCACTTAAAAATAGTGAACAGTGCAATTCTCTTGCACTGTTCACTTGCCTGCGTGACTTTTTTATTTTAAGTAGTGTGTTAATTTTTTTAACATTTATTTAAAAAAAACTAGTTTAGAATGAATTTTATACCTAATAATATTTTATCTAATTTTATTACATGCTAAAAATATTATGGAAAGTGTAATTTTTGTTGGATGTATTTCGTACGTAATGAAATTATAAATGGTTTCATGGAATAATAAAAAATATTTTATATAAAGTATGATTTATTTCATGATATAATAGCAATAGTTAAATCCACAATATTTAAATTAAAAATCATCAATATTAATATATATTTTTAAAATTATTTTATAACCTCAATTTTAAAAGCATTATTAATCAAACACATTAAACTATTTTTTCTTTAACCTCAATTTTAACCACAGTTTTAACCAAACACCTATTTTTTCAAACCAACCTCAACTAAAAGTACTTTTTATAAAATAATTTTTTTCAAACTACAATTACAACATCTACCGCAATACCAAACATACTCATAAGGAGGAAGTGAAGTTGAAAATGTCGGTTGACTTTCTTTTTACTTTTTCCATAGTGAGAATAGGAGCTTTAATTTTTTGTCAAATTATATTTTGGTCCTTGTTCTTTTTATCAAAAAAAAATATTTTAATCTTTCAGGTTTTATTTTCCCTTTTTTTCATTGAATAATTATATTATATTTAAAAAAAATTAACATGGTGGGAAATATAATAAATATGTGGCATTTATATATAAATATTTCTTAGTTGTTGTCTAGATCATATATGTTAACATTAACTAATAGACTTATTCTCTTTCTTAAATAATAATAATAATAATAATAATAATAATAATAATAATCTTCATTTTTTAAGACTTGGCAGCTTGTGAAAACTCACATCCATTACTCTCTTTTGGATGAAATCTGATTTTTAATTGATTTCATCACCTTAAATTATTTTCAATTTTCACATTGTGTATTATTTTCAATTTTCAGTATATGTTTTCTGTGTATTTATATTTTAATTAATGGATAATTAAAAAAATCTAAAGGAATGATTTGAGGTCCATGATAAGCCTAGTTATAAAATCTAGACCAGCCTAGTAAGTTGATCTAGAACCTGTCTAACCCAGAGCTTGATTCAATCCGAGTTAAAAAAGAAATGAGTTAAGACATTGAACTTATCGGACTTAGTTAGAAATTCAGATCGACCCGTAATAAACTCCAATTCTCAACTAGTTAATGTTTTTGTTTGAATTTTCTTCTCATTCAAATAACATCATTTTGATTTTTTTATTTAAAAAATTATGTTAACATAAGTTAACCCTCTCGGCCCATGATTTAAGTTTTATCTTGAATTAACTTTCGAGTCGAGTTTTATAATTACGATGATAGTTACAATTGAAATGCAAAAAAGGATGAAATTTATGGGTCTTTTTTTTATACCTTACCATACTTCAATTATTTTTGTTTCTAGATCACTTAACCACGGATTATAAGAGGAAAGTGATGGTCAAGGTAAGGAGTTCTCTTTGATAGCATTTTTATTTGCAGGACAAGGGACCCCAAGGAATTAAGATTTATGAAGGTACGTTTCTAGATGATATGTTGTTGAATTTCTTATTCATATCATGCTTAGTTTTAAAAACTTAAGTCACGGTCGAGTGGGTTAATTAAAAAAAAAAATTAAGGGTTAAATTGATTTTGTTTTTACAAAAAATATTTTTAAAAAAAATTAGTGGATTTAATTTTTATTTATAAAAAAAGGTGAATTTCCTGTGGTTCTATACTTCAACATGTTCAATGTTACATCATGCCAGCAAGTGGCTTCTTCACTAATTAAAAGCAAAGCTGCACGGTGTCCATTTCTTAATTATTTAACATCCTCAGGAAAGCCATTATCCCAAGCTTTAGTTAAGAAAAGAAAAGAGAGAGAGAGAGAGAGAGATTACAAAAAAAAAAAATAATTAAGATTTCATGATTAAATCAGATTCATATATAATATAAATAGCTAAAATATATATTAAATGTTATTCTCTTATTAAGTTCGTTGAACTCACCCCTTCATTTTAAATATTATTTTAGATTTTTAACTTCCGTTAGCAAGTTGATCTTTGATTGAGAGTTCTTGCTATTTTATTTGTTGGTATGTCTTGCTTGCTTTCCCGATATTTTTCTTATTTTTTGTAATTTGATGTCTTAGATTATTCACTATTACGTTGTTTTCATTCAAATTTTAGATTTTTGTTTCAAAGAATGGATTTTATTTAATGTAAGTGTGTCATTCAAACCTCTCTTTGTCATAGACATCTGCCAGGTAAACAACTGCATCCATCTTGACATGAAAAGGATTTTGATGTCAAAATTTAGCATTACAAAATTGTTTAGGAAAAAGCCAAGAAGAACATAATAAAAAACGGTTGTACTAAAAGTTCCAATGTCAAACCTAAAATGAGAAATCATGTGAAAACATGGAGAGGAAGACAACCAGTACCCAGTAGAACATATAAAACATATTATTCTCAAGAAAAAGTGGCTAATGTGGAATTCTCCATTATTCGCAGGCTAGCACAAACAAAAACTTAGCCATTCCCATTCGTATTGCAAAGGAAAAATCAACCTGGATGTCATCTCTACTTGCTAGGAATATAAAACCTACATAAAAGTAAGTGAAGAGGTGAGGTGAGGAAACATGTAAGGTGAGGTCCTGGTAAAACACCTCCAAATACAAAAAGTATTATCAGCCAGCTACCATTTGGTATTTGCCTCCCATGAATCAGATAATCACGAAAGCAACATTATCCGGGATTATGAAGGCAAAAGCAGTTCGATTCAAATGTTGCTAACCAAGCCAGGAAGGAACAAAAACCTCATATTGCAAACCAGGAAGACTAAACATCGCTTACTTAATGGTGTCAGCTTTATTCGCACAAAGAAAGAAGCCAATGGACATACACGGAATAACTAAGCAAGCAGTGAGCCGTTTTGAGCATCTCATTGCATCCTTTTTCGAGATGTTTTCTTTCCTTGTAAGCTGTTGTCTGGGCCATATATCATCCTTTCATTGAAACAGAAAGAAAAACAGCCAAGTCATCTTTAGATTTCATCAAATCAGATAAATAAAATTGTCCATTCCACAAAAAAAACATTTCTCCCCAAATACATATATATTTGTCAAAGCATCCTGATTTTCATTTCAAAGGGGTATGAGAATCTATATGATAAAATCAATTTTCATAGTCCTAGAAATGTTAGCAGCACAATTTTGATACAAGTAACCAAGCCAGAAGGTAATGCACAAAACTCAAGCAATTGAAACCCACAGCAGATGATGTTCCCATGATGTTATGTATCAAAATAATCCTAAGGCTAAAACCATACTGAGTATATTCCAAGAAACAGTAAATGGGTTTTGAAACCCTTTAGTTTTCAAAGTTCTCTTCAGCACCTATCCCTTTCTTGTGAGTGGTCAAGACTATCCTTACAAGAGTCACTGTCAGCTTGCTTCTGCTTCTTCACACTAGGGCCCCCTTCTTCCAAGGCTCTCAATTTGTTCTTTATTGCAGCTATCTTGGCACTACGACTTGTCTGCCCTAAAGTGCTACCAGTAAGGCCAGCTTTCTTTGCCTCACCAAGTGCTGTGGAAGAATCCTGTGCTGCTTCATCCATGTATTTCTCGCTGGCAAGACGAACAACCAAAGGGCGGCCACAAGCTAACCTCCCATGCATCTTCTCCTTGGCCAGTTTAGCTTCCTGCATACTCACTTTAAATGTGGAAATCAGGAGTTTGCCTCGGTACAAAAGCAAAAGAAGCATACAGCTTACCTCTTTAGTGCTAAACTGGATAAAAGCAAAGCCCCTTGGCTCTCCACGTTTTGGTCCACGAGTATGCCATAGAAATTCTTCAGATAAAATCTTGCCATAGGGAGTAAACATCTTAATGAGAACAGCCCTGGAGAAGATGCAGAGAGTAAATGAAACAGCAAAACATTATAATATGAATTTATGCTGACACTTGCACCAGAAAAAAAGAAAAGAAAAGGAATTCAACATTCATACATCTACTTACTCTGTTATTCTCAAGTCAAGATTACCGATATAAACTCTACTTTCAGCCTTCTCATCAATTAAAAAATTAGGATCCTGCATCCAATTATCACACCCAGAAAACCATCATCCCATTATGCATCATGAAAGAAATAAAACATCACACCGAGATTGCACTTAAGCTCAGCCTTCCTCAGTGTTATGAAAAATGTTGAGCATTTGAATACGAGGACCAAAGCAAAGAAGACATGTTGAGATACTGGTCAGAAACCCATTTGGCAAGACATTCATATGTTGACCATATCAAAACCTCCAATTCCCTGGTAAAATGCCTCTAACAATGTCTTCAAAAAACTCAGCCCGTTCTCACTTGTGAGACAGAGAAAGAGAGCTTTGGTATCAACAAGCCACCCAATGTTGCATAAAATACTCTGGCACTTTCTTTACCCCCAAGAACACCCGTGTCAAATAACTAGGCATGGGTTATGACACTTAAACACTTAATATAAACGAAAAAGTTTAATGAAGTTCTGTATAGCAACTGATTCCGACACAAGTATGCACGTTGACCATGAACTTGTATTAGATACAGATGTCCCAAGTCCAAGCAACATGTTCTCTGAAAGTAAAACATGGTCTAGCATTTCTGTATAACTGTTTACTCATGTTTCATTTTTTATGATCAAGATTAAAAACAAAAGGTGGTTTTAAAAACATTCAGAGTTAAACAAATATATCAAAACTTCCAAATACACAATTAAATACTCTCATTAAAGTTCCAATAAACTCATCCATTCCAAAGCGCAGACCAGCAAAGGTTTGTTTTCCGACCACATGGTCTCAAACAACCAAATACTCGAGCTTGCCTTCAACAACCAACCTACCTAATGTTCTGTGTATAACTCAAGCTACTCACTTTACCGTGGAGCACCTGTGCAAGATACTAGATACTCGAACACGGGCACCACCACTTGGACATTTCAAATCAAAGTAAAATGTCGGAAAATAACAAAGTCCGACATGGATTTGCTTGTCGAACACAACACACACCCGTATCGGATACGAATTAATCTCCAAGTTTAAGCAACGTGATCAGTGACTACTGAGACTAACCTAAGCAGCGTCAATTTGATAAACATTTACAAATCTTAAAAAACACAAAGCAACAAACACATATAATAATTGAAAAGTGAATTCCTTTACCATAATGGGATTCAAGCAAGGAACTTTAAGAGATTTCCAGCATCAAAATACCTGCAATATAATAACAAAACAAACCCTAACATTAACTATTGACTAGGCATTTTCAATACTTATCGGTATAAAGCAACGAAATTTATGCATATTTAAGCTGAATTATGAAATTATATTGAATGATTTATTAGATTGGGGAGATTAAAGAAAAAGGTTTGTAAAGAAAAACCCTAGAAATTGGAAATTATAAATCAAAATCAAGAAAAGATTTTATTTTGATTACTTACAGTGAGAAAAGAATTGAGAGAGAGAGAGAGTGGGGATTTTGATCATCGCTGAAAATTAGATTTCTAGCGTCGGTTTTATTCAAGACTTAAGTATCTACGAAACAACGTGGTCGTAAGAGTTTTTATTTTTTTCAAGAAGAAAGCATAGATTTTAAAGTGGACAAGTTGTGAATCATAAATTTGGTGATTTTACCTAGGTTAATTTCATTTAACCAAATTTTTATTTTATAAAAAAATAAAAATAATATTATTTTAAATTTTAAAAAAATTAATGGATTTTCATCTG
>Ga0325411_1007866_pt1 | contig 11599 bp, 5 predicted proteins | sample PopdelMetagenome_13_FD_206181 | JGI IMG/M metagenome (GOLD analysis project Ga0325411, IMG submission 206181) | Populus deltoides microbial communities from Bellville, Georgia, United States - Xylem-PdIQD-R4 | ecosystem: Host-associated > Plants > Phyllosphere > Stem > Wood/Secondary xylem...
ATCCCTTATACATCAGCTCATGAGAATAACTGTTTCTTTTGATAAAGGAAAGAACATAATATGTATTGGTCTCTACGGGTCTAATGAATGTCGAGTATTTAAGAGAGTATCGACCAAGAACATTTTAAGAACAATGTTTTGATGCAATAGGAATCCTATAATTATAAGAACTTTATAATTTCTTTTGTAAAGAATTTTTGTCGCATGAACTTTATCTTTACTATAGATTCATTAATCTAATATTACATGAATATAATAATATCATGTGTAACCAATCAATTGACTACAAGGTATATTAAACTACCACACTGATGAAAGGAAATGGCGTTGAGCATAAGTGGTATCGATGACCCTTTTGCAGCATAGAAATGGCTACAAGGCATATTAACCAATTATATAATGTTTTGAGCAACGTTTGTTGATTTGTGGGATCGATGGTCCTTTTACAGTGTAGAAATAGCGTTGAGCGTAAATGATATTTATAGCTGAACATGAAGGTTTATCTTAGACTTCCTAGTCAAAAAAAGAACTTTTCATGTTCTAAAAGGAAAGATAGGTGGTCACAATTAATCCTAACATTTAGCAATTAATCCTAATATTACAATAATATTTCAGCATATTATATAGTTAAGTTAAAGTATGTTTTGGATTGATTTTTTGCAATGCATACCTTTATGCTAACAAACATAATTGTCAATTTAACCATTTCATTGGGTGGAAATTTTACTAAAAATTTTCAGAGATCTTGTGTTATATATGGTTAAAATTGCTAGTCAGTCGGACAGTTAAAAAGCCTTGTAATAAGGCTCAAAAGCTATTATGGGCGATTTATATTTATTTTTTATATGATTTAGAATTTTTTTTCCTAATTGATTTAAAACTTTTTTATTATTTTTTAAAAATTGTTTAGGATATTTTGTACCTATTATAAATAAAATTATTTAATTTGTATTTAAGTTTTTTTACGGACTTTCATTTTAGAATAATATTTGTAAGTGAGGAAAACTCAAAACTTTTTGGTTCTTGAAAGAATTTATATTGAATTATTGAATAATAACTATTTTTGTGGAGTTTTCCTTATGTTTTTTTTTTATTTGCTAATTATTGGGTGAGGATTTAAATTCTAATAATTAAAAGTAATCGTTGTGCCACGCGAGAATTAAATAGGTTCTTCCTTTGAAACTTCCATCCGAGAAACCAAAACCAGAATATTTTATTATTAAGAAAAACCTTTTCTCTTCAATACAATACCCAACACTAGTGATCAAATTATCAGAACCCCCGCTAGGAGATAATTATTACAAAGCAGAATCCAACACCTTCAAGTGAAGTACAAGAAAGACTTAAGAAACCATCTTGACATGTACACATATAGTACTTGCTTGTTCTTCTGCCGCCTTTAATTATTACAAGGTATAGGAATTTTCAGGTTCAGGCATCAGGATTTGCCAAGAAGTAAGCCTCGACAGCCTTGAACAGTCCTTCGGTCTTCTTGCCATCCTTCTTGATTTGATCCTCCTTGATCTCAGCACCATCCTTTATATAGTACTTGCTTGTTCTTTTGCAGATGGATCCTCCCTCAGGGGTGGGCACAAACTTATGTTCGAAAATGACTTTCTCAACTCCCTCCATCCAGACGTTAGATTCAATCAAACTGAAGCTGTATGCGAAATTCTCTTCATCAATTGTTTCAATCTTCTGCTTCACGTAGGTGAGTCCTTTGCCTGCAAGTGAAATCTACAGCGTTATTTCTTTGTGCAACACATATAGCTAGCTAGTGATACACTAATTTCAAGGCCACCCTTTATTTTGTTCTTCTTGGGTAAAATATATATATATATTAGTTACAGCAAGCAGCTAAGAGATGATAGAATTAGTAACTTACCTTCAACAAAAGTGACCTTCCTTATTGTTCCTGGCCCTCCATTTCCTTCAATTATCTCGGAGCTTACAATAGCTTGCGGTAGAATTTTAGGTATAAGAGTATCAGTCTCAAGGCAATAGACCTTGAAGAGCTTGGCAGGAGGGACAGCGACAGAAAACTCATTTTCAAAAGTGATGAGACCCATGATAACCAAATATTAGTTACAAAGATTACAGAAGAGAGAAATTAGAGGGGGGATTTGAAGCTATGAAGGATGGTTCTGGGGTGAAGAAATGTGAGAATTGGAGGAGGAATTTATAGGATAAGTGTATGAACGTCTCATCTGGATCAAAGACTGTTTCCAAGTCCCTGCCCCCTTCATCGTTCTTATTTTTTGTAGAATTATTGTTTTGGTCAATATAAGCAGCGTTGAAACTAGAGAAATTATAAAATCCTCAAGTTGATATTGTAAATCTGTCAGAACTAATTAATTCCATCGAATGACGCTTCCTAAGCAGCCTTTTCACATGCAGCAAACAAAACTTGAATTTATTTCGCACTCCAAAATCCTTCATTACTCGTAAGAAATTGGTGGACAAGAAAATATTAATAAACTATGTTAGGAGTCATAGTTTTAAGTCGTCGGTCAAGCCACCAAGAAAGAAAAAATAGCCCTTCTATTCACTTTTGAAAAGGATATATATAGTTTCTTCTATACGTATTTAGTCTCTTCAGTTTGGAAATTGATTATTTTAGTTTAATTTTAAATTTTTAATTCTCAATGGCTGAAATCAAAATCAACTCTAATTCATTGCAAATTAAAAGGAACTGTATCCAACTGTTTAGATTCAATTTGATAATAATTTTTTAAAAAAATTTCCTAGATTTTGAATTCTTTCTTCCTTTATTTATTTTTATTTTTTTTTGTTAAAACGTCACTCTAATCTAATTCCTATAGCATCTAGATGTTAGAAGTATATGTGTTTTTTTTTAAAAAAAGCCTTAACCAATCAAATTTCACAATGTGTAATTTTTATTTTATTTTTATATAAAAAAAGTAAAACTAAAATAAATAACATGGAAAATAAGATTGATTTCATATATTTCTTGGCTAATCTTTGACATGTGGAATGAGATGAGATATTTAAAATATTTTGTCAGAAATACAAGATCCCATAAATAAAGATGAAGCAAAATATAAAATAATATAATGTGGTATTAGCAAAAGACTAGAGTGCCTTTACAAATCTCTATAAATAAATGGTTTCATCTTAAAAAAAAAAAAGATTTTAAGAGATATAAAATTTTCTTCAAGATAAGCTTTTCAAGTAAGGAAGTTCTCTAAAAAACTCTCAAACCTTCATCATCTATGCTTGAGGTCTACAAAGAACGAAACTCTTTTGAATCAAGTTTAAACACTTTATAAGAGTTCTTCAACAAAAATCTTCTTCAAGATGGTCTATTCAAGCAAAGAAACTCTCTTAAAAGCTATCGAGCCTCCTTCATCTATGCTTGAAGTTTATAAGAAACGAAACTCTATTAGATCAAGTCTAAACGTCCTATAAGAATTCTTCAACAATAATTTAAAGATAAATCAAAGGTACTCTTCAAAGTATTAAATCACCAAATCTCGCTCTACAATACATGCCTAAATTTATGTTCTAGTAAAGCACAAATCTAGGCTTGGTTTCACAAATAAATCAAGTTATCATAAATCAAATTCAATGGAAGAATAAAAAGATTGTTTATTCATTTGTATTTAAAATAGAAATTTTACCCATTCATATATTTTAATAAAATTTAATATATGTACATGTGTGCTTGTTTAATTTCAGGTACTCAAAATTGTGTTTATAAATTTTTGATGACTCTACTAGGAAAATCTCTACCTATCATCACTTCCTTTCAAGAAAGAATTTCCAACATCTCTACCTCTTAATGGAAACTAGGAAGAACATGACCACAATTGTTGCTTCCAAAGACAACAAGACTATTATTTCAAGTCATTGATACTCTGTTAAAGATTCTCCAACCTAGTCTCTAAAAAAAAATCCATTATCGAGTTGTATGAGAAAGTGCAGCTGATTCTCAACCCAATATGGACAAATGAATACGCAAAGGGAAAGAGTGCTCGCTACTCAAAGGCTGAAATTATAAGTAACTCCACCTCAAAATTCAAGTGGGGCACGTGACTTTTCATCGACCCTCAAGGTGACTACTTCGATAATTAACTTGTGGAGACTTTTCCATGACAACTAACATCTCCAAGAAAGGCTTCAAGTTTTGTTACCATGTTAGTGATGACAACTAAGACTATATCTTTGGCAGAGTAAGTGGCTAACTTGGCAACACTTATCAAGGGGCTTTCAACTTCACTCAAGGTAAACAATCAAGAGATAGTGAAATTGATGAACAAGCTTGAGAGTATAAACGAGGGAGGCCAAACTTTGGTTATTAAGGTTTTGTAAAAAGATCACTTGAATGTTGTTGAGGATTCTACAATCGGAGCTATAAGGAATATCTGTGGTATTAGATCTTCACCATGAGTCAAGTGAAAGAGCTTATCAAGGAGGCTATTATGGACCAAGTAGAAAGTTCAGTTTAACCTTCATATTTTTATACGAAGCTATACACCCAAAGGAATGACCTATTAAGGATATTTAGGAGGAATTAGAACATGGGTTGTTTAACTGCTTCTACAACACTCGTTGTATGGTCAACATGATTGAACTCACCAATACGTGTTAATGAGCAAAAGAGCCTGTAATCGACTACATTCATCGGTGGAGAAATCTTAGCCTTAATTATAAGAATTGACTTATTGAAGCTTTTACTTTAGATATGTGCGTTTAAAGGATGTATTGGGCACTATATTACATTTTACAAGGCATCAAACCTAAGTCTTTTGAAGAATTGGCTACTCGAGCACACGACATGGAGCTTAGCATTGTTGCAGTCGAAAACTCAGCATTACTTATGCAAGAGCGTAAAGGTTATGAATTCTCATAAACAACACAACCATTGGGAAATGGTTCATCAAACATAACACCAGTTGAGAAATAGTTCATCAAGTTCCATAACCATTACGAAATAGTTCGTCAAGCACAGCAACCATTAAGAAATAGTTCGTCAAGCACCATAACCATTGAGAAACCATTATTTGAGCTCCACAATCGCTAAGAAACAGCTGTTCAAGCTCTAAGACCATTGAGATATAGCTCGTCAAGCACTATAATAATTAAGTAACAGTTCCCAAAAGCCATAATTGTTGAGAAACGGTTCATATACCAAACTTCAAAAGCAACAACTATTGAGAAACAGTTCACGCATCAAATCCTATGTAAAAGCCAGTAATCATTGAGAAATGGTTAACACCAAACACTTTGAAAAATTATAATCACCAAAGCAATCTATATAACACCAAGTCAAGATGGTTAACCTATATTTAAGTTCCAAAATAATGTTTTAAGAAAACATTGAATATTACAAAAATAAAAAAATAAAAAAAACAAAAACATGAATCTTGATATGAAAACTAAGATGTTTAAATGTATGGCAAATGCATTTTTTTTATAGGAAAAAATCTACAACTATTGATAAGGTGGCTAACTATGGATTTGATGTTTGGACAAAACATCAATGATATCATCATAATTTGAATTGATGGTCTTCATGAAAGTTGTAGATAATTATCTCATCTTTTTAAAAACTAGGGGCTGATTTGGGCTTCTAGAACTCCAGATATAGGCTGAATACCAAATAATATTTAGACTGCAGGATAGATTCAGACTTCTCTTTTGTTTCTAAGATTTATACTTGAAAACAACAATATTGAGTCTTAGGCTCTTCATGAATGTTTTAGGCCTATATCTTAGCTTTCTATCAAGCTAAAACACACTTGAATTCGAGGTTGGGAGATCCAATTAGAACCTAAAAACCAAATGGTGTTCCGGTATGAATAAAACCAATCCAACTAAGATTTGTTCTCTAAGCCTAGCCCTCTCTTTGTCTCTTCACATAAACCTCATTTTCAATAATTAGACACATGAATCGGTCCTCTAAATTGTGAGATATGCCTACTTTACAAACCTGCATTTAAAACTAAACATATACCATAAATTAAAGATATCTTATATTATCAAAATTGTTATTATAAAATGTGCTTAAGTCAGGGAATGTAATAATACTTTAAATGTAACATGTTGATATAAAACCTTAATAAAATACACTTTTAAGTACTTATCACACCCTTGAACCTGCTTATTACTAGTCCTTTGTAATTGAAACATTAAAATAGAAAAACAATTATAGAATCTAAAACCAAGACATTCATCATTTTACTTCTATTGATCAGTCCAACAAAACAATTCTTATTAGATTTATATTTCTACCATATACCTCTTAATCAAGATATTAAAAAGCCTTTTTTATGTTCAATATATTAACATATAGTTATAAGGCTTTGCTTGGAAGAAAACAAAATTTTATCTAATATTTTTCTAAGGTTAACTTTCTTTGGTTGATATATATATATATATTCTTTTCTCATTTGTTTTAATATCATAACTTAAAAAACAACACAATGCATCTTTAACCCATGTAACGAGCTTTAGGCTAATAACTCCCAAACAAGTTGGCCTTAAGGTATTAGGTGTTGAGACACCCCTACGAGCTTAGTAACTTGGGTTGCAAATACTTAAATATAGGTAGTGCAATGTTTGATTCCCTTAAGCTTTCTCCTCGATCTATATGACAAGCTTTGGACCAATAACTCTTAGGTCAGTAGACTTTAGGGTATTAGGTATTAAGACATCCTTTTGGCTAATGACATTCTAAGAAGATGACCGAGATGAATAAATAATTAGCTTTGGCTAATGGCATCCTAAGGGGATGATCGGGATGAATAAATAATTAGCTTCGGCTAATGGCATCCTAAGTGGATGACTGGGATGAATAAACGATTGGTTTCGACTAATGACATCCTAAGAGGATAGCTGAATTTAGGAGTTATGAGTTAGTTTCAAGAATTGATGCGTTCATGTGTACTATGTTTTAAATATACCAAGTATATGAAAGAACTATGAATATTATGCTTTAAACAGAGAATAGTGTTAGTTCAGTTAACGATATTCAAGACGGATGACCGGGTTTGAGTATTGTAATTAGCCTCGGTAATTGACAAATTATTAAGGGTGGTATTTACATAAGTAAGGAGAAATGAAAGAGTTATTCTCTTTTGGTCAATGAATGAAATGTAACGTTAATATTGCTTTATTATGTTTTTAAATTGCTTATAATGCTTGAAATTTCCTTGTGCTATAACAGGGACATCATACCAACACGGTGCGTAAGAAAATCCATTTCCCAGCTTACACATTTTGAAAAGAACTATATATTCGCATGTTATGAGTGATATGAATTTAGTATAAACAGATGTGTTAATCGCTCAATTAGTCATCCAATCCCTTTTGTAAAGACTTGTAATGAAAAATTGAAATAGAACACGGATGTGTAAGTGCAAACATGTAGATATAATGTGTAAGAATATACGTATGTGGTATTCTTCTTATGTGGATGTTATGTTGTGAAATTTCATGAGGTTAGGATAAATGAAAGTACTAGTAATGTAACTTGTTGTTCGACAGTCTTGTATGAACTAGTGATGATAACGAGACTAGAACAGGAATGTGAATTTAATAGTATGTCAATACGATATAATGTAAACCTATGAGTATGAAAATATAATATTATGGGCATGTGTATTGAGAATCCATTTTATGGAAACGTTGATTTATGTTATCCTACGTGGATTGTACCTTATTAATGAATGGAATGCAATTATAAATCTGCAGAATGATATGGTGAAAAATATCCAGAACCTGACGAATTATATATATAAAAAAAATTCCATCAATTTTAGCTTTGAAAAAGCCAAGTCGTTACATTCCGTAACAGTTTAACATTCTGCATAACACAACAGTAGACCCTTCGTATTACTCATCCAACCATTCATGATAGTTAATGTTTTGTTCAATACAACAATAGATCCCTTGTAATACTGATACAAAAATTCATAACAATTTAACACTATGTATAGCACAATAATAGATCCTTCGCAATACTTATATAAACATTTGTGACAAATAACTTTCAACATAATACAACGATAGATCCTTCGTAATACTAATACTACCATTCGTGATAATTAACATTCAGTATAATACAACGGTAGATCCTTTGTAATACTTATACAACCATTCATGACAATTAACATTCAGTATAATACAATGGTAGATAATTCGCTGCTGACACCACAATTTGTTCTTAGGATCCAGCATAATCATACAATTTTAAGCATGAACATCTACATGCATTTCGGTTCCAACATACATTTTGTTCTTAGAATCCAACAGAATCATACAATTTTGGCATGAACATCTACATGCATTTTGGTTCCAGCATACAATTTATTCTTAGAATCCAGTAGAATCATACAATTTTCTAACATAAACATCTACATGGATTTGGGTTCCCGCATACATTTTGTTCTTAGAATCCAACAGAATCATACAATTTCAGCATGAACATCTACATGCATTTCGGTTCCCGTATATAATTTGTTCTTAGAATCCAGCAGAATCATAAAATTTTCAAGCATGAACATCTACATGCATTTTGATTCCAGCATACATTTTGTTCTTAGAATCCAGCATAATCATACAATTTTAGCATGAACATCTATATGCATTTCGGTTCCAACATGCAATCTGACCAGCCCTTAAGTTATAGCCGACCCTTTACCAAGTTTTGTCCATTCAATCTATTCATTTTTCTGTGTTAATTGTTCTAAAAATTTAGCCCCTATTCATCCCTATTTTCTTGTCCTTTAAGTTAGTTTCGATTTCCTTCACAGCTAGTCTAGAAGTCTTAGGTCATTTTCTTAGGGTCTTCTTTCTTTTTTTTGGTTCTAAGGTCCAAAGAAATAAAAATCAAATTAACTTGTAACCCGGTTCATGAAATTGTGATAATTAATAAAAAACAAATAAATAAATAAACATAAATTATAATTCATAATAAATAAAATGATGAAAGATAAAATTAAAAAAAAATAGTATTTGGTGAGGTGACAGAGTTTTGCTAATGTTAATTACATATCCAATGAAAAAGTGAAAGGTTGTTGTATTGAATAAGCCAAGCTTCACCGTCGGTAACTTTTGGCAGGTAACCAAGATAACCCAATACAACCAGTAAAATTACGGTTTGACAAAAAAAATTCAAGATGACATATTTTTTTAAAAAAATATTGAGATGACAACATATTGATCAACACTAGTTAATCTGTCAAATTTTCAACCATGGTTATAAGATGATAAAAACCCTACTGAAAATAAATCAAAATAAATTATAAAATTTAATTTTTAATTAACCCAAATTTAAAGGATGAAATTGAAAAGAAAATCAATTAAAAAATTATAACTCAAATCAACCAAGTTCACTTTCCAAACTCACAACTCAGGTCATGAGACTGTGATAACCTCATAGAAAGCAAATAAAGATAAATTATGTAATTTAATTCTCAATCAACTCAATGTTGAAGAATAAATTTTTAAAACAATCAATTAAAAAATTAAAAGTATGTTAACAAAGTTAATGAGATGAAATTATAAAACTCAATTCTAAATATGTTGCAAGAAGTAATTAGAAAAAAATCAATAAAAAAATATAAAATAAGTCAACCAATTAACTTGCCTTCCTTCTCTCACTGCCCTAGCCAGCCTGTTACACACCCTTTCTTGTCATGGTTTCAACCATTTTTTAGTACTCTTTAACTCTCCTTTCCTCTCAAGGGTTCAAGAGGGATGTATGCAACTGAGTTGGGGGTCTTATCTTTGGGAGAAAGGGAGAGGGTCTGCTGCATGCAGCTAGCTGGTTTTTCTTTGTGAAAGAGGGAGATTGTTGCAGTCTAGGGCTGCTGGCCGCCCATTTGGGGAAGAGGAAAGGTCACCCTCCCTCTCTCCTTGCATTTATACCCCCTCTTAAATGAGAGGGAAGTGTTTGGTTGCTGGATATCTTTGGTTCCTATCCCTCTTTTGAGTTATCCTAGGTTGGTTCCTATTACAATTATCCCCTAAGATATGCTGGTCCAACACTAATTTTTATTGAGTTGAGTTTTACAGTGTCGCTGCCGATTCAGAAATCGGCAACGAAAAACTATGTCGCTACCGATTCAGAAATCGACATCAACAGTGCAGTCATTTCTAGCTTTACTTTTTTTAGGTGTTGACAAGAACTTAGTCGCTACCGACACAAAAATCATCAACGCAACACATTTCTATGGTTGACGCTGAAATCATCAACGTAACAAATTTATATGGCTGCCGTTGAAATTGTCAGTGCGCACAATTTACTGCTGACTCAAAAATCATTTACAAAAACTAAGTCACTACTGACCCAGAAATCATCAACGAAACACATTTGTACGGCTAACGCTGAAATCATCAGCACACACAATCTACTGCAGACTCAAAAATCGTTGACGAAAACAGAGTCGCTGCCAAACCAGAAATCATCAACACAACACATATCTACAATTGATGCTGAAATCATCAGCGCACTTAAACTACTGTTGATTCAAAAATTGTTGATGAAAGCTGAGTTGCTACCGACCCAGAAATCATCAACACGATCCAGTTTTGCGGCTGCCGCTAAAATCATCAGCGAAATCTGTGTAGCTGTCGATCCATAAATCGACAGCGATGATTAAGTCATTTCTGGTCTTACTTTATCCCTAGGTTGTGTATAGGGTTCGCGCTTAGTCTTTCCCCTTTATAACACAGCTAAACAGAATTTGGACAAAGACTATAACCAACCGTGTTCAATGTATAGAAGTTGATCTAATATGACCTGGTTAATTGGACGAGTACCAAGATAACCCAATACAACTAGTAAAATTACGGTTTGATGAAAAAAAATTTAAGATGACATATTTTTTTAAAATAATATTAAGATGACAACATAGTGATCAACATTAGTTAATCTGTCAAATTTTCAACCATGGTTATAAGATCATAATAACCCTACTGAAAATAAATCAAAATAAATTATAAAATTTAATTTCTAATTAACCCAAATTTGAAGGATGAAATTGAAAAAAAAATCAATTAAAAACATATAACTCAAATCAATCAGGTTAACTTTCCAAACTCACAACTCGGGTCATGAGACTGTGATAACCTTATAGAAAGCAAATAAAGATAAATTATGTAATTCAATTCTCAATCAACTCAATGTTGAAGAATAAATTTTTAAAACAATCAATTAAAAAATTAAAAGTATGTTAACAAAGTGAATGGAATGAAATTATGAAACTCAATTCTAAATATGTTGCAAGAAGTAATTAGAAAAAAAAATCAATAAAAAAATATAAAATAAGTCAACCAATTAACTTGCAATCCGGTTTATAAAAATCCGGTTGAAGAGGCTGATGATAATTAATACAAAAACAAATAAAAAAAAAACATAAATCATCATCTATAATAAATCAAAAGTTAAAAAACAAATAATAAAAAAACAAAACAAATAAATAGCATTTGGTGAGGTGATGGAGTGCTAACTGATTTAGTGTTTTGCTGGTGTTAATTACATAAGCAATTGAAAAGCGAAACCCCCCGCAGCGGCAGTTGTTTTGAATAAGCCAAGCTTCCCCGTCGGCAACTTTTGGCAGGTTTTAGCAGT
>Ga0325411_1007868_pt1 | contig 11599 bp, 8 predicted proteins | sample PopdelMetagenome_13_FD_206181 | JGI IMG/M metagenome (GOLD analysis project Ga0325411, IMG submission 206181) | Populus deltoides microbial communities from Bellville, Georgia, United States - Xylem-PdIQD-R4 | ecosystem: Host-associated > Plants > Phyllosphere > Stem > Wood/Secondary xylem...
GAATTGAAAATTTAATACACATTGGATGACATCTTTTTTAAATATTGAGAAGGTGACATATCAGGCGATACTATTTAAAAAAAAAACAACATTAAGACTGAGATATATCGGATCGACCCGAACCACCCCTGATGAATTTACAAAACACGTCACCTGAGTTATGAGAGCATGATAGTCTCATAGAAAGAAAAAAAAATTAGGAAGCTCAATTTCCAATAAGCAAAAATGTTGAAGGGGAAAAATTTTTAAAAATCAATTTTTCTTTTACAAAATAAAAAAGCAGCTTAAGTCAACCCGAATAAACTTTAAAAAATTAAAAAGTTTAGCTCTAAACCAACTCATTGTTGAAGGACAAATATCAAAAAATAAAAAGTTTTAAAAAAAGATAAAAAATCTTAGTCATCTCGAGTTAACCTAAAAAATCAGCGATTATAGTCATGAGACCTGAATAACTTAATAAAAAGTAAAAAAAAAAACTCACGAAGAATAATTCCCAACCAACTAAACTCGTGACCCAAGTCATGAGAATGAAATTACCCCATGGAAAAAAATTAAAAAAAATATTATGAAGCCCAACTTTAAACCAACCTATTGTTGAAGATAAAATAGAAAAAAAAACAAATAAAAAAAGAAGATAAAAAACCATTGTCAACTCAGGTTAACTTGGTAAATCTATAATCTGAGTGATGAGATTGGAATAACTTAAGAGATAGAAAATAAAAAAAATCACAAAGTCTAATTCCAAACCAACTAAATGTTGAAGGTTTAACATTAAAAAGAAGAACAATTTAAAAACACCTAAAAAAATAACCTAAGTCAACTTAGGTTACTCTCTAGACCTTTGACTTTGATTGTGAGATCAAGATAACCCTGTAGAAAGTAAATTCATAAGAATTAAGAAGCTAAATTCCCAAACTAACTCAATGTTGTAGAGCACAACTTAAAAAAATCCAATTATAAAAAAAACTCAACAAAAAAAAACTCCTAAGTAAACTCGGTTTAACCACCAAACCTATAGCTCAAGTTATAACACCGAGATAAACCCATGTAAAAGAAAGTAAAAGAAAAAATCGACAAAGCCCAATCTCCAACCTTTAAATGATGAGATTGAAACAAATTTTTTTAAGAAAAGACAAAAAAAAAAATTAAAATCAACCTGGACTAACAGTCCAAACTGTTAACTCGGGTCATGAGGCCATGATTACTCCATATATGGAAAATAAAAATAAACCATGAATCTAAATTCTTAATCAACCCACTGATGAGGGATAAAAATGAAAAAAAATATCAATTAAAAAATGGATTGAAGACAAAACAAATAGCAATAAAAAAAAACAAGTATCAAATTGAATATAAAAATGAAATGACAAGACTTCTTACTATAAAACAAAACCTTAGTCAACTCTAGTTAATGTCCCAAACCCATCACTAGAGTCATAAGATTACGATAACCTCATCAAAAATAAATAAATAAAAATTACGAAGATCAACTTCTAATAGATCTAATATTGAAGGTTGAAATTGAAAAAAAAACTAAATTCATGAGATCGATTATAACCTAATAGGAAAAAATAAAAAAAATACAAAGTACAATTTCAAAGAAAAAAATAAAACAAAGATTGGGTTGTTAAAAGTTGAAATTAAAAAAATAAATCAATTAAAAAAGAACCCAAAATAAACCGAGTCAACCTACCAAACCTATTGAAAGGAATTGTAAAACCACACTTGTTCTGTGGTGAGAGAGTTATATATATAGACAATGTGCAGGTATATTTATAGTAGAAAACAACAAGTAAACGACAATTCATATCTATTTGGCTATATTATCTCCTACAGTTATGGAGAGTGACGTGGTGTACTACATTCCTTATCACTTATGACCCGTGCAAACCTTGTCCAAAATAGTAAACTAGTTATATAAGGAAATCCTTAATTGAAAAATGATAATAAAGAGGAAAAAATTACTATGAACAGGATTAAAAATCCCCCATTAATTTATTTAGATCTCATATGAAACAAAATAATAAATTGATACGCAAAACAATAGCCTAGTTATAAATTAAGTAAAACTTCTTAATCGGATAAAATAATTATTTTAAATGAAGGGTTTGTGAAAATTGGAGGTAAAAATATTTAGAAAAAAAAAATAGAAGGGAATTTTGAATAAATCAATGTATGAGTTTCATGCGAATAATACTGATGGTTAGTGCAAGTCTTGTGTTGATTGTAAAAAATTAACTAAAAATAGTAAATAATAATCTGAGAAAAAAAATATTATTTTCAAAGGAAAAGTCCCTAAATGGTTATATTTACTCCATATTAAAAATAAAATGAGACTTTAGCGGAAAAGTTCCGTAACCAAGGGCTTTATAAAATTTACTATAGTTTAATGATTTGAGGGCATTTTTGTCATTAAAAAAACACCTCCCCCTCCTTACAATAGTAGCAAATGACAATTTGAAGGGGAAAGGGAGATTATGGATTTTTTTCTCTTTCTATTTTTCTCCTTTCAAATCTAGTTGTTTATGGTATGGAAGTTGAGTTATTGATTCTTATTCAATATACTAAATCAAATGGAGGGAATTAGAGAGGGAGGAGAGGAGGGTTGAGAGTTTTGGGTTTTTGTGAAGGAAATAAAGAAAAATTAAAGAGGAAGGAGAGAGCTTGAAATTTTCATGCTTGATTTTAAATTGACCAAATTCATGAACTTGGGTTTTCATAAGATTTGTTGTGTTAAGTGTTAATTGGATGATGTATCATTCTTGTTGGGTTAATTATATGCATAAAAATGAAATGAATTTGGTCAATTTATGAAGAATGACAAAGACCCCTAAATTTCTCAATTTTAGAGTTCACGAAATTATTTAGAGATTGAGGGTGTTTTATGTTAAAAAAATTATGAAAAAGAGTATGGTGTAGGTAATAACTAGAGTAAAAACATAGAAAAAACTAAAAATAATTCAAGGAGGAATTTATTTATTAAAGCTGACCATGACAAAATTATCAGGGGAGATGGAAAACTTGATTAAAATTGTTGGTATTGTGTGTTTAATAAATGAGTAGGCATGGGTAACTGTGTTTAGGAAAGATTTTGGTGGGATATGTGGATTTCATGTGGTATGTGTGTTTGGGGGAAGTTAAGGATTTAAAGTTGGATGATTTTGTGGTATCGAATGTTTATGGTGTAATGAGAAAGCCTTAGAAGTTGTAAATGAAATAAACTTATTGCTTAAATAGATGATTGACATGTTGTGGTTCATGGTTGGAAAGTATAGGAATAATATTTGGAAACTTTAGTGTTGATTTATAGATTTAAGTTGATTATGACTCTTTTAAATGAGTTAGTGAGTTAGTGTGTGATTGAGCTATTGTTGAATTGAACTAGGAAGGATGAGAATGTCCAAATACTAATTTTATAAGAGTTTAAATTAATATCCACCACGTGTTTGATAAAACATAAACATGTAATTCATTGATAAAAAATTGATGATTTGCACATTGAAATTTTTCTGACCAAAAAGATTAATCATTTGGACATTGAAATAATGTGTGGACATTAAAATAAACTACAAAAATGAATAACAAAATGTTTAGATGTTAAATATTATAGTAAAGACATAAGATGAAGTAAATGAATAGTCGTGTTTAAGTGGTGGATTGAAATTGTGAAAAAGATAAAATTCTATATTAAAACTCTAAAATGATAACGTGAATATTAGTTAATGAATTGTAATGTATAAAATATGAAATTTGCAATATTGGGATGTATGAAGATTCTAGTGTTAAATGTTTATTAACGATATGAATAATAATTTTTATTGTTTTAGGAGTTGTAGAAGAAGATACAAAGTGGAATTGGATTTTTTAAAAGCTTGTGTGACATGAGCTCAAGGTAAGAGATTACACTCCCTTACTCTTTTTAATATTTAAAATGTTTTTGTAGTTGTTATAATTAGAATGAATATTTAATTTTGTTGCATATAATAAAAAAAATTATGTGTTTTATAATTGACTGCGAATGCAATAATATTTTATATATGATTTATAATAAACTACAATGAAAGTAATCATTAAATAATTGAAAAAAGTCACAATGGTGGTAATTGGTAGATAATTGAAATAAACCGCAATGGTGGTAATTAATAAGCAATTGTAATCAACTGCAATTGCAACATCTAGTATATAATCAAAATTGACCTCAATGACAATAATCGTTTTATAAATAGAAATTGACCATAACAACGGTAACCATTTCATAAATATAAATTGACCTCAATGACAAAAATAATTTGATATAAATTGTAATCATCCACAATGGTGGATCTCATAACACAATATTTATGAGGAGACCACATGAGTGAGGGGGCCAATAATCAAATATTTATAAGCCAACCACTAGAGTGGGGGCTACTAATAAGATATTTATGAGTCGGCCACATGAGTGCAGGCTATTGATAAAATGTTTATGAGTTTGCCATATGAATATGATCTGGAAAGTATTTATGTCGACCGTAGAAACAAAGAGTAGTGTTACCGTAGGAACGGAGAGTAGTGTTAAAATAAAATGTGGTGTAAATATTGCTATCGAGAAAGAAAATAAATGATAGGTAAGATGCATATATAGAGTAGGAATACTAATATATGAAAATTAAATTGACATTAATGTTGGAATTAATGTGTGAAACTTTAGATCAGCCACAATGACGAGTCTAGTATTTTAAATGTTAATCCAGCCACAACGATGAGGGTTATTGGGCCTGAAGTATGAGTTACAAATTTATAATAGAATTAATAATTATGAACAATGAAGAGGACGAGTTCGAATATGAAAATGGATTAATTGAATCCAATAAGTTGATTAAAACGCTAACCAAAGTTATGGATGAATGGATAAATCTAAAAAGTATGGATAAGTTATAATTATTATGTAAATGAGCACGATAAATATTAAGGTTGGAAAAAAAAATTATGAACTAATGTAAAATAGGAAATTCTTAACTGAAAATAATTATGAATTAAAAGGAAAAAAATTGTTGTGATTTGGGATGAATATCTCTAGTAAATTAACTTTAGTTTTGGATAAGAAAAACTAATAAAATGGCACGCAAATTTAAATTTTGATATAAAGTTACTTACTGTCCAAATTTACAATATTAAATATAACTCTCAATCCGACTGTTGGATCAGACTAAAATTGTAAGAGAAGTCTCATGACATATTATTGTATTATTGTATATATTATTAATCCATAACATATTATCTACGAGGTAGGAAAATATAGTATGTGCATGTTGTTGAAGGGGTAAAATGAGATATTAATATGTATATTGCTTATAGGGCAAGAAAATATATTATGTGAATATCGACTATGGAGTAAGAAATTAATGATAAATGAAAGCATGCATAAGTGGAAAGGAAATAAAATAATATGGGAAGGAATATGTTTTCGTGGCAGAAATTTATCATGTGAAAGTTAAATAAATCACAACAACAAAGTTTAATATGAAAAATAGGAATAAATTACAATGATGATACTTAAATTAAATGGACGACAACGATGACTTACAATATGTGGAAATTAAGTTGACCACAATGGCAAAATGTAATATATAAAATTTGATTCAGTCGCAATGATGAGCTTAGAATGAAAAACATATAGATGGTTCAGGAAAGGGCCAAATGAATATTTGTTAGTGAATAATATATGGATGAGCATAAACATATAAATGGTTCAGCAATAATATATTTCTTAAGGGCCTGGGATCATTTTTTTACTATGGGTGTTAGATCCATATAGATTGCACAAGTCAATGTAGAAATGAAAAGTAAAATTCAAATTTATAATGAAAAATATTACATAAAAAAACCTTACAAGACCAAGGTTGTTTACATAAGAGGAGATGGGGAGTTGAGGCTTAGATATCTAGCCCAGACTCCTCGGCTAGATATTCCCCATATTGAGTAGCAACAACCCTAATTGGGAACACATCTGCAAAACTAGGCACCAGGACTGGATGAAAGGCAACATTGAAGTCCATATGCATTTCCCTTGATTGATTGAAGAAATACATGTTGGACATAACAAAAAAGATCTTGTCCCTAAACATCTCATACAAAGCTTCAAACCCTCCAAATATTTCTTCGAACTCCCCTAAAGAGTTCCTCAAAGCCTTCAGTTGCACCAATCAACTCTAGGCTTCTTCTTTAGCAGTGAGAAGCTCAACCATCATATCGTTTTGAGTGGTCTTCACCTCAAGGGGTCTCCTGTTTCAGGACACCCACTTGGTTGTAAATGATCTGAAACAGTTTATCAGTGGAACCCAATTGAAGAACAATGCCTTGTATTTGTCCCTTCATCAATGAATAAACCACCTTAAGGCTTCTCTGTTCGACCTTTACAATAGTTTTCTCATTCTTTAGTCATTAGAAGGCATCATGATTTGCCCTATGTTTGGCAATGTCCTCCCCTTACATGGTTTTTCTTAGGCATTTAACACCTCTTGGAGTGAGTGCACGTTACAAAATTCTATAAAAATTAAGTGTTAGGAATAATGGTCATAAAACCAAACTAAAAAAGGAAACAAGAAAGTTTCTTACATTAAAGGCTATTTGTCCAGACTCTCATTAAACATCATCGAGATGTTTGATGAAATGATGAGAATCCTTTCTAGCAATCTCACCACCTCAAGGCTAGTTTTTCTAAGGCTTGACCTTTCACCGACAACATGCTCCATGAGTTGCCTTTCCTTATTAGTCAAGGTAGGGAAACTAAAAGGATATAAATAAGAGCGATGTTGACAAAAGTATACTCAAATTCAACTTCCTTAGGAATAGCCCGGGTGGAGGGCCCAACTACTGCAACCTCTGCAAATAAAGTTGGAAGTCTAGGTAGAAGGAATGCCACCATAAGAGTCTCTATATTAGAGGATGGAACATTGATCTCCACAAGGGTGAAGACCATTTTTCTCTTAAAATAGATAGTAGGGCCCGCAATCACTTTAGGGGTGGTTAGATCTGTTTGATCCTCAAGTAGGGGAGTACGACTACCCTCAATTTTAGTTTCTACGGGAGTTCATGTTCCTTACATTGTGCCCTTAAGGATAAGGAGTTCATTTACAATAATTGAGTTATCTTTTATCTCTTCTCTAGTTTTGCCTCCATTTAAGTTAAAAGATGGATACCCTTTCTATAAACTTTTCTCTATAGACCTTGTTGTAGTTTTTCCTTCTCTTTCAACTATCAATTCTGCATAAAAATAAAGTCAGCAACAAACTTAGATGTAACAAAAAAAAAAAATGAAGTTGTATACTTTGCAACAAGGCTTAGTAGTCCCTTCTAACCATCTTATTGACTTCATATTTAGTTAAGGTCGTTGTCAATACAACACATGTTTTCTTCTCATCCAAACTCAAACAAGGTCTACTATTAACATTAGGGAGAGGTACCCTCAAATAGTTTTTAAAAAAACCCACATCTATTGCATCCCATCTATAGGGCTAACTGGCCTATTATACCTTAATATTAGTCACCTCCCACTATATTTTTTGACATGAGCAGGTTTTCCATGCAGGGTTCCTTTCATGGCTTCTATGGGTCTGTTAACGAAGGTAAAAAACTAAGGTATGTTGTTTCCACCATTAGTACTAATGACCAGATGGAAACAGGTCCTAAAGATATTAATTGTAAGCTCAATTCTGACAAGCTTAAAAAACTTATCAAAAATGGATATGATTATCTAAATTTATCAAAGACCAAAAAGATTATCCACCCGTTAGGGTGCACTTGGCTTGGACTTATTTGGTAGTATCTAAAAACTTCCCTCACACATCCTTGGAGAGGAAAAATATACCTAAACGCATGCATCCAAAGCCCAAAGTCGGCTGATTGATACGTTTATGAGAGAATGTGAGTTATGTACTCTTATGCCTGTTGATCGTTAACAAACTTTATGTCCTTCACCCTTACAGTGCTAGGGGCATCATCCTTGGGGGCTTGATATATCCTTTCTTTCATTTGAATCTTTCTAATAGCATCACAGAAAGAACTTCTCATGTGGAGAGAACAACTTTCTCCTATTAGAGGTAAATATTGGGGTTCCACCCCTTCTAGTTCTGGGCCCAGTCTGATGGGCATTTATCCCCTGCTTTTTACTTTGGTCTCAAGTTGAAATCTAAACTCCGTATTAAAGGTGATAATGTTCCTGTTTCTATGGACATATCTAACTCTTTTTGGGTCAATTTCTATTCTAACTAAAAAAAAAAAAAGATTTTGGTGGGAAACACCTAGAATGATAGTTTATTCCTAGATTAAAACAAAACTAGCTTAGGGTTTTTCAACAAAACTGTTTTTGAGAAATTACAAAAATTGAAGGTAAAAAAAAATAGAAGCAAGAACAATTAGGGTTATAAAGGAAATAACTTTTCACCCTCAGTGTTGGATGAATAACCTTTCATATCATATCATATCTCTAAAAGTCTATTCAATTGCTGCATTGAATGTGCACTACCTTTTTTGTTTTCCAAATGACACCTTCTTTTAATGAAAATAAGCCACATAGTCATCTTATTCAAATTAAAATGAGATATACAGCCATAAAAAATTCCAACAGTTTTTCAAAGACAAAAAATCCCACGTGAGAAAGGTAAAAAGTCTCTTATTAATGGCATAAACAACTTAGGTAAAGAGATTTTAATTAAAGCTGGTAACCTTTCAAAATATTTATGTCTTAAATATGCAAGGACTTGTGGGGCTACTGATGGATCAACATATTTTATACATGTTATTTTTTTTGTCTAAATTCCATGTTTAAAAAGGACCAAATACAGGGTGATGACTCAACATCCCTAGACTCAGCTACACGCTGAGCCCAAGTACCTGTAGGTCTGACAAGCTACCAGACCCGACATCCCAAGGCTCCGCATCTCACCAAAACTTGATGAATGTAAAACTAATGATCTTTCTAGGTCCTTTATTGGGCCATGAGACTCAGCTTGCTTTTTTTTTTAGCATGAACCTTAACATAAAATGTTAAGGTCAAAGGTACTTATCTCTTTATACCTCTAGGTGTACAAAAGTCTTCAAAAATACCTGCAACTTATCCCTCATTTATAATGTGTAAGGAATATTTATATTTCTTTAATGTTGTCAGGGCAACATGACACTTTAACCCCTCTTCTCCACAAAAGGATAAGATTCATGGCTATAAAGACCCTATGAATCTTAAAAAAAAAGCTTGCAATTTTCATTCTTGCCTATATATTTATTTTAGAGTCTCTCTCTAAAATATCATGTTATATTTTCTCTAAAAAAATACTTACTTAAACATTGAAGAGTCCCTAAATCCACCAAAAGAGACCTTTTCAGGTACCAGCCATCAACCACCTTGGCCTATCAGGCACTAAGTACTGGTTATCGACTACCTTAGCTAGGGAGAGTAGAATAAATTGCTTGAATCAATAGATTAACCGATTATCCGACAAATAAGCCTTACTCCTAAGCTATTTGGATTTTTTGGGACATCATCATAAACTTTGTTTTGTTGTGCACAATTATTATTTTTATTGTAAAATATTAATGATTTTTTGGCACGTTTATTGCTTCTTCTTTTATCCTTTTTTTTTTTTAATTAACACCCTTTGTTCTCTTTGAAAAATAGTTTCTATCAGTTTTATTTAACTTAGCTCAGCTAGGTAGGTAAATCCAATGACCTACCAACCTAAAATCTAGTCTAGATTGGGTTTTATATCGAACGTGGTGGAAGTTGACTGGCAACTCGATCGACTTGGTCAAAACCAAAGTGAGACCCCATTTGTTTTTTTTAATATTGTTTAAAAAAACATATTGTTTTAAATTTTTAAAAATATTAAAATGACATAGTTTTGGATTGACCTAAATTAACTCGGGTAGACATACCTAACTTGTGACTTGAATCTTGGATGAGATCGAGTTTTATAACTACGGTCTCTACATATTAGCTAGCAAGAAAGGTTGTTTTCATATCAATACCATGCTACTATTAACAAAACCTAAAAGGCATGAGAAAAGTCTTATAGCACAAGATTCAGTACATTGTGGATTTGACAATGCACTAATGATTTTGCTCTTCTGAAAACAACTCATTACCTTTTGTATTGGGGGTAATACAATCTTTTTATTGGGTCCATTGATCATTATTAAATTGATTGGAGACATTTCAGTCTTTTCATATTTAGTGTACATGGGCTTTTTTATACTTTTATATTTCTAAAGCATAATGGAATGACTTAATTACCCTTCAAAGAAACCAAAAAAAAAAAAACTTGCATTCATGGAATTTTTGTAATTTCAAACTTGTTTTTTTTTTTGTTATTATTAGGTTGGGGCTTAGGAGCAATTTAGTTTTTAAATAAATGTAAAATATAATTAAAACAAGAAAAGTAGCTAGCACGTACAACACATGCGTCAGCATGTAAGAGGTGTCTGTGCCCTTCGAGCGGCATGTGCCACATCTCCTAGCAACCAAACACTCTTTTTTTGTCATGTTGTTGGAGGTGTCACACTATTGTCTTCCTATTGAGGTGGCATTGGTCATAACGATTAGACACTAAAGGAATTTTCTTTCTTTTTTCCCTTCTCTTTTCTCTCTTTTTCCTTCGAATTTTTTGTTGGACATGCATAATTTTAGAGTTCCCCTTTTATTTATTGAGATTTTAACTTAGGTTCTTATTTTTTTATTTCTATTTTTTTCTTAGCCCTTTTGTAAAATCCTGATTTGTTTTCAATTTCATCTTTCAATCCCAATTTGTGACATGTAATTTTATTTTCTAATTTGATCCTCGTTCTTTTGATTGTTTTTTTATCCTTTTGTTAAATTGATTCTCTTTTCAACTTCACATTTCAATAAAAAAATTATAGTTTTCCTCTAATTTATTTTTTATTTCTATGTTGATCCTCATTTTTTTAATTGCTATTTTTTGTTTTGAATCCTTTTGTATAGTTTTTTTTTTTAATTTCATCTTGCAACATTTGACTGGTCAGGGATTGAACTTCGTGGTTTTTCCAGGTGCTTCTGGTCTAATGACCTGAGTTACATGTTTGGAAAATTAACACGGGTTGACATCGTTTTTCTTTACTTATTTTTTTTTTAATTTCATCATTCGACATTGTTTTTTTATTTATTTATAAAAAACAACTTTGTAGTTTTTTTTTTATCAGGATATCCAAACTTTATGACTTAAGTTATGAGTTAACCTAAATTAATTCAATTATTTTTATAAAAAGAATTTTAATCTTATTTTAAACATTATTTTTTATTAAAAAAAAATAGTTTGACCTGTGACACAATGCAGCTAGCTAGAAGTCCAGTGACTATCATAAAAAAAAAATAAAAATCAGGAGTGTACTGTGCTAGACCTTAAGCTAGCTAGTTTGTGTTTTCTTGTATTATGTGTTCATTCTGTTTTCTCTGTTTTTAGTCTGTTCTCTTGTGCTACACCAGTGGCGAGAGCTAAGAGACTGACCTTAAACGGCAAAGGACTTGGGTTCAGCACTCCAGAGCTCATAAGTTTAACTTTTTCCAGTGAAAAATGCTAATAATTGTTGTCATGCATAAAAAAAACAT
>Ga0325411_1007869_pt1 | contig 11599 bp, 4 predicted proteins | sample PopdelMetagenome_13_FD_206181 | JGI IMG/M metagenome (GOLD analysis project Ga0325411, IMG submission 206181) | Populus deltoides microbial communities from Bellville, Georgia, United States - Xylem-PdIQD-R4 | ecosystem: Host-associated > Plants > Phyllosphere > Stem > Wood/Secondary xylem...
TAAAGGCCACTTTCCATACCACCAGTTGTGTCATTACACCTGGAACAAACACATGACGTAACAATGTCAGTTTCAGTGCTTTCAACCTAGTGTAAATGAACCATCTTTTTGCTTGATTGACTTTGATTTGCCCGCATTGAAGGACTGAGGAGGATAAGCGTTTTAAAGTACTTTTTTAAAAAAATTATTTTTAGATTATTTTAATATATTAATATTAAAAATATTTTTTTAAAAAAAAATATTTAATATTACAATATAAATCTAGTGGATGTTAATTGTAGAGTGACTCAGACAAATAAATTTTTTTATTATTATTGATTAAACAATGATATAATCATTCACATGCCATGTAATGTTGTTTTCTATAAGTATCTATGGAAAAATACAAATGCATCCTTTTTTTTATTCAATGGACATTGTGAGAGATAAAATTATTGAAAATCTTATATGTTATTTTATAATGGTAATATTTATTTTGAAAAATCACATTGAAATCTTCTTTGAGTTCACCATGTTATACTAATTTTAAATTCACAAATTAATTTAATGAAAAAAATTTAAATATTATAATTTTGTCATTATATCAAATTCAATTTTCAAAATACTTTTATAAATAAAATATTACAAGTTTACCATCAACTTTTCTTTCATGGAAGCAAAATACAAGTTTTTTTTTTCTATAGGGTTTTATTTCACTTTCTTTCTTTTTTTTTTTGCAAAAATGATATACATGGTTTCATGCCAAAATGATAGACAAGACTAGAATGACCATTCAAAAAGCACGAGCAATAAAGGTGATACCAGGATGATAGGAATATTGAATAGAAACAATTCATTCGTATAAATGATATAGATGAAAATAGCCCACAACTTTAAAGATAGAAATTCACTCACCACTTTAAAGATATAAAATTCAAGGATAAAAGCTTACCACTTACAAGGAGATATAGAATTAAATAGTATGCTAAAAAGCCAAGTGAAAAACTTTTCGTTCAATATTTTGTAAAAGATATTAATACATGGCTTAAATGACCATTATATATTTAGAACAACTCTCTAAGTCCAGAAAAATATTAAAATGACAAAATTAAGACCAAAATAAATAATTTTAACAGAAAACTAGATAAATAATAATTAACACATGTTTTTGACTCATTAGAAATACAATCAAACACAAAGTAAGCTTGAAAACTAAAACAACCATAGTTTCTTGTACAAAACTCCAATGTATATATGGTTGGATAATCTAAAAAGAATATAGTCTAAACTTTAAAGCCATGTATGATAAATTTATTTTTCCATGCAATGAAGAGATGTAAATTTAAGTTCAAAGATAGCCTATGGGATGACAGTAAACATTATCAAAAACTTTATTTATTTGCATTGTCAACCCAAATTTGCTTAGCCCAACATCAATAGAATCATTAAAGGACACTTTCGTGTCATGTTTCTAAGATTAAAAAAGACTCATCCTTGAGCTTAAATTATTTTTTATTTAATTTTGTGGATGCTTAATCAAAGCTCTTTCATTACCTTTATGCAATCCATAAAGAAGAATCGTGTAACATTAATTACATTAACTTCCACGTCATGGATGTCTCTTGAATATCATGAAAGAATAATTCAAGTCCCTCGCCTTTATCAATTCTATTATGTTCTAAACTAATAAAAATTATTTCTGGAACATCGACAAAAATATTTACAGGCTCATTATTTTCCTGTCAAAGAACATTAACTTTGATCCTATCAATTTTAAAATTCTCCTTAGTCACATGTGAAACACTTCCTCTAAAATTCTCTTTATAAAAACCATTTTTTTAGAACCACCTTTGCAATATACTCCTCACTTAAAGTAACGAGAACTTTTTTGTCATTCTTAGGCTCATTATAGACTGATATTTCTACATCAAAACCTTTCATTTTAGTATCATCTTCCTCATCCTCATTGAATTTTAATTGTTGATCTCAATCCATAAATGATTTAGAATCATCAAAGATTTTAGCTTTAACTTGATACCGGGATGTTAGGAATATTAGAAATAATTTACTCACATAAATAATAGTTTATGCTCACCATTGTAAGGTGCAAAAAAAAAAAAATACATATACAAATAATCCATCACTCTAAAGATACATATTCAGTCACCACTTTAAAAGATACAAAGTTAAAGGTAAAAGCTCATCACTCATAATGAGATATAAAACCGAATAGGGTGACGAAAGGCCAAATTAAAGACTTTTCTTTCACATTTTAGTAAAAGATATGCATACATTATTTGAACGATCATTTTATATTTGGAACAACCTTCAAAGTCTAACGATAAACCAAAATGACATAATTGAGACTAAATAAATGAATTTGATAGAAAATTAGATAAATAATAACTAACACATGTTTTTGACTTATTAAAAACACAAACATAAACATAAAAAGCTTAAAAAATAAGTAACCGTAACTTCTTGTACAAAACTCTAATGTATGCATGGTTGAATAATTTTAAAATATCATGTTTTGAACTTTAAAATCATATATGATACACTTATTTTCCATGCAATGAAGACATGCAATTTCGAGCTTAAAGTTGGTCCACAAGTTGATAGTAAATAACATAAAAAAACTTTATTAATTTACATTGCCAACTCAAACTCAAGTAGCCTAACATCAATTAGACCATTGTAGGAAACTTTTATTTTTCTCATTTAAAAAAGATTGGTCCTCGAGTTTAGATCATAGCTTCCCAACGCCCAAACAAGAGAGCTATGATTTACAAGATCATAAGGATGTTAAAATTGAAAGTGACAATATTGATGATGAGACGTGCCACTTAAGGATGTTAGTGATATGGATGTAAAGTACCTAATTGAGAGAGAATCACTTGTTATTGAGCGTGTATTGAATATTCAAGTTAAAAAGGATGATTTGGAGCAACAAAGGAAGAATATTTCCATACAAGATGTCATTCCAGTAACAAGATATGTAGTATAATTCTAAATAGTGAGAATTGTGCTAATATTTCTAATACTACACTTGTTAGGAAGTTGAATTTGAATATAATAAAGCATTATAAACTTTATAGACTTTAATAGTTAAATGAATATGGGGAAGTGGGGGTTAGTGAATAGGCTTTGGTTTTTTTTATTGGGAGATGTAGCGATGAAAAGTTCCTAGTTATAGCAAAACTACCTAACCAAAATCAATAGATAGGCTTATAAACTATTAAATAAGATGTTAAAAAAAAACATAAGATTAAGCCCAATGATAAATTAAATAAAATGTTCAATAAAGTAGATTTGAATGTGCTCAACTCTAAAAAAAAAGTGATAGGTTAGGTTATCCTTCATTATCTTCAACCATACACGTGTTTGCATTAGTTCTCGAGTCTTGTATGATTACTAGGTTTGCTTAGGGATCATTGTTGAAATTGGTTGTGCGAGCAGATTTTCTTACAATACAGGGAACATATCTAACATGCAAGCAGAAATGGTAGCAATGAGGTATGAGTTTAGCATGGCTTGGGATAAAAGGGCATAGAGATTTGATCTTGGAATTTGATTCTCTCAAAGCTTTTACCTTTATTTCAAGTAGAGTAGTTGAAACTCATAATTCATGGGTCCTTCTTAGTGACATCAAAAATTTATGCACTAGAGACTGGATGGTATGTTTCCAGCATACTCCATAGAAGGGAAATTTTGTTGCTGATTTCCTTGCTAAACTAGGTGTTAATCAAGTTATTTCTTATATATATTAAAAGTATCCTCTACATGAATTAAATGTATTATGGATGAAGATGATGTTGAAGCTACGTTCATGAGATTTTAGTCTTTTGTTACCTTTCTTCTTGTACCAAATATATGTGTACACACACACACACATACACACACATATACATATAGTGTTACTTTTGAGGTGATTATACCTATTTTTTAAAAAATATTGTTATAATTATATGTAAAATATCTATATAAGAAGGATTTTTTTGATGTGGGTCATCACAATTTGTGCAAAAAAACCTACAACATATAAAATTTGCCTTTCTAAAAAACTTCCTATTCATTATAAGTAACACAAACCTTGTCCTTATCTCATGTCAAAAATCCATTTTATCATGTAAATATTTATGCATCGACCAAATATTCAGAATTTTCTCCTTAAACAATTAGTATAAACTAGCTTTAGTGTCCGCATTTCACTACATGGTTAGACTTTTTTTTTTTTTTGCGCATAAAATAATGCTCAACTACTACAAGTGTGTTTTAAAAAAGAAAAAAAAATGCAACTTAGGTTATAGACTTGACTTGGTTGAATAAGTTGAAACGATACTGGATGGATCAAATTTAAAAAGAAAAGTGACTAGAAAACCTGAGAATTTTTTTTCTTTTCAAAAGAAGATAAACAATGTATCTTAGTTTACAACTCATTAAATACAAAAGAATAAAATAGGATACAAAAGGACATAAAAAAATTGATCCTAATTAACCCGGGTTAGCATGACAAACATATAACTTCGGTTATCAAGGTTTAGTCAACCAAAGATATCTCGCCAAATCTGCGGCTTAGATCATGAAATTAAAATAACCTAATAAAAAAATAAAGAGAATTATAATTTTTTTTTAAAAAAAACTTATGTTAACTTTTCAAACCCATAACCCAGATTATTAGACTTGAAGCACCCTATTTGGAAGGATTAAAAAAAATATCAATTTATATTTGATTGAAGAGTGAAATTAAAAAGAAAAATCAATATAGCAAAAAAACCTAAAAAATCAAAAGAATGAAGAGCAAAATTGACATTAAAAGCAAAAAACAAAATTTTGATCGAAGGGTAAAATTATAAAGAAGAATAACTTTTACAAAAGTATCACGAAAAAAAATAGAAATTAAAAGAATGAAAACCAAATTAGAAAACATAATACCATCAATTTAGATTGAAGGATAAAATTAAAAACCAATAAATAATTTTACAAAAAAGCAAAGGAAAAAATCTAGAAATCAAAACTACAAAAATTAGAAAATATAATATTTTATAAATTGGAATTAAAGGATAAAATTGAAAACAAATAAAACTTCTATAAAATAACCAAGAAGAAAAAATAAAAATAAAAATAAAAATTATATGGATTGAATACCAACAATAAAGAGCGACAAACTATAATTTTCTAAGGAGGAGAGAAAAGAAAAAGGCCAACAGACAACAAACCAGACCACCAAACCCAATATGTGTCGCTCCACTTGGAAGAGTACACGATGGTGCTTCCAAAGTGGTGGAAAGACATTTTTTATGTTAAGAGGTGGCGTACATGTCGTTCAAATTGCACGGGCGCTTCCCACGCATCTCTAGGTGCTTTGTACGCGCCTGTCTTTTTTTTTTTTTTATAGCCAAATATTAAATTGCGTCTAAACTGACTTTGTAATTACAAAAAAAACTATCATAAAAAGACCAAAAAGTCCCTTGACTTAAGGTTTAAAATTTTTGTTTTAAAAGATATTTTTTTCCTTTCATTGTGCATTTTGATTGTTTATTATCTTTTTTTATATTTGGTTAAATACCAAATTGTCCTTCAACTAACATTCTAATAATGAAAAATCCATTATAAAAATACAAAAATACCCCTTGACACCAATGATATTTTGGTCATTTGACTATGCAATTAAGATTGAGAAAAATTTATTTGTCCTTGATTAATTTTGTAATGAAAAATGAGTTATGTGAAAAGACATCAATGCTCTTTTAAGCTAGTGTTAAGTTTTTTTAGTGAATGGGTGAAAACGTCATTATATTGTTCCAGTAAACAATATTTCGAGTGTGGAGCTACAATCTTTTTTCAATAGGTTTTAATTTCTTTTAATTAATAATTTTAGCTATATTCTTTTATCTTACTTATATAAATGCAAAACGGATTGCGGTATTTATTTTAGCCATTCACAAACAAAACAACTAAAAAGATGATGACTACTCATGAAATATTAATAAATAAATTAATATTGATACCTAGAGGACATATAATAAGTAACTACTTTACTTCCCGTGCTATATTATAAGTTGGATTAAATTTTTTAACATAAAAAAAAAGAATATGTAAGTTGGGAGGAATTTTTTAATATTATCATTAAACTCGGTCCAGTGAGTTAGACTTGAAACTCCAAACTTGAGTCCTTGCCAAGTTTGGGTTTTCAATTAAATCATGGGAGAGTTGTTTTGATATGACCCAGTCGACTTGACGGGTTTCAAGATAAAAAAATCAGAGAATAACAAAATAACATAAAAAATAAAGATTGGACACACGAGTTTAAAGGCAATCTAAATGATTGTTAAAAAGAGTTTGACTTTTTTATCTTGAAAAAAAAAAGAGTTTGAAGCTCGTATCTTCTTTTCTTAACATTGAGATGGTGACATATTGAATCCATTTTGGTCAATTCTAGTTAACACGCTAAACCTGTGACCTGAATTATGGATTTCAATAAGTTCAATAATATTTTTTTTAATGATATGATAAAAAAAACCAATTCAAAATCAACCCAATATTAAATAATAAAATTAAAAAAATAAAAAAATAAAAATAAAAACAATGCTAAAGGTTTATTTAAAAAAAAAAATGTCAAGCAAGGTGCTTGGGTCCTGAGTAGGTGTATCAGGGGGGGTTTAAAAAAAATCCACTACTATCAAACTTTTCTTATCGAATGAAACTTGTTGACACCAAGTTTGACTATTTTTATTGTTAGTATTGTGACAACAAACCATTTTCTCTCGCGTTCATTATTTTCCAGCAACTTTTTATCTACTTTTTCTGGCTCAAGGAATAAAAAATAAACAAAATAAATTTTTAAATCAAAATAAAAAAATGTCATAAATTTGGGGTGAGTCATGTATTTTCTCCATGTTTTAATTTGGAGCTTAATTTTGTATAACTAGAGTGTAAAAGGATGTAATTGCAAGAAATTTGTTTTTGAAAATTATTTTTAAAAAATTGGGCAAGATATGAACAGTGGCTTTGTACTGAACAACGGGAGGATTTTAGTTTGTACTTGATACTAATAATTCAGCTTTTCTTTTTTTAAAGGAAGAATCCCTTTGGTGCTGGTGGGGTCAGCATGTAGATTTTCCACAAGAAATTTGATTTTAGATGTTTGTTTTGATAGAAACCTCAATCATCACAAGCTTTTTGATAAATAAACCTTAATTTAATTCCTTACGTATCTTCCCAAATTTTGCCATGGACATTATTAACCTGCAATGTCTCCCTGTACCAGACCATTTCTAATAGTAGTGATTAAAAAAAATTAAAAAACTAAGAAAATAAAAAAAAAATAATTAAAAAAACTGAACTGTAAAAAAAAAAATAATTAAATCAATTAAAATTTTAAAAAAATCAATCGGCTCGGTTCAGTTTCAGTTTTATAAGTTTAAAACCGAAAAAACAAACCGAACCCAAACCCAAAAAAACCAAGTCAAATAAAAAACTAAGCCAAACTGAAAAAAACCGAGCCAAATTGAAAAAAACAGACCCAAACAGATTTGAACCGGTTTTTGTCCTAAAAACAAACTGAACCGGACCGAAACCGGTCGGTTTGAACCGGTTTCAGTTTTTTTTTTTTTAAATTCAGTTTAATTTTTTTTTTTATAAAACCAAACCAAAAATAATTACACATCATTTGCTCGCCAAATTTCAGCTTCAAAATCGTATGAACCACAACACATAGCTCCGACTGGCTTTCGTTAAGAATTCTTTATACCCACTGCGATTGGGAAAATGGGGACGCCAGATTGCCCAAAACACATCACATCACATCACAATCGCAAGAATGCCAGGTTTTCTCATCAGTGTCCGTAAAAACTCTGCAAAAAGGATAAAATCATGCGGAATGGTGATATCATCTTCCTCATCGACAGTAGACAATGCAGAATACACTGGTTGAAGAAGGTTCAGTAGCATTTAGCATGCATGAAGACCGACACGTTAAGCATGGGATGCCAGTGATCACCACCCTAAACAAGAGATATCATCATAATATATTCGTAATACAGCACAGAGAACTATACGTTGATTTTGGTTTGAAGCCCTCATTTCTTACCACTTTTCTTCAGCCCAGAACCTCCAAGGCTCCCTTTCTGCTGTGCTTTGGCTCTGAGTTCCTCAAGTGCCTGCTCATCAAATGATATCAAATTAGTCATCTTTCATCAATGCAGAATATGAGAAAGGTAATATACAAGATAAAACATCTCTCTTTTTTGGATAAGTAATATCCAGCATCTCATACCTTTTCCTCCTCCTCCTTCTGAAGGTCGGATAAAAATCATAATCTAACAATATCGATATCCTTCACCGTCAGAAAATAAATACCTTGCTCAGAAGACATGATTTGATTGGAGCCTTATCTATGGTTATGGATATATATAAATACCTTGCTTAGAGGACATAGGCCTGTGCACCTTTCTGAACACAGAGAACTCTCTAATTGAAATCAATGCATAACCCTAAATTCCCGACAACCATTTCTAGTCCAGGGAGTGCTGCGTGTGATCATTTGATTATTTCTCATGATGGTATAAAATTTTCCGGGATAATCTATGAAAATACAGCCATATATGAATAAACTGTTTGTCATAAACCAAACCAACTGGTGGCAATTAAAGTCTGCAAGAGCCCGAATCTAGATATATTCACTGTTTACATATGAAATTAAGGAACACACACACAAGAGGTTTTGGTTCGGAGAAATAAAAGACTTGTACATAATTAGCAGCTAGTGATTTGTGGCCGTGGAAAAGTATGATTATCAATATTATATATAGTTCATATAAAGGACTCTTTCATGAAATCTATACTGGCCCCTTTACCTTGCTTCCATCTCAGTGATTGATACTTGGTTTAATGAACAATTTTCTTGATTTTTTTGTTTGTGCTCTTCAATCACTGCCCCCTGCATGCTCCTATTGGAAAATGCTGGTCGTTTTGGAGGAGGTAGTTGATTAGCTTCATTGTATATCATAGATATAACATCTAGCATGGTGGGTCTATCTGTTGGGCTCTCTTGTGCGCATAAGAGACCCGCATGAATGCACCTGGACACGGTTCTTGGTATCTGTTTGGAAGCAACCAATAAAGCTTGAAAGTGAAAGAGATTGAACAGAACCATAATTGACTAATAAAAGGTAGATGTCAACTTATCCTTAGAGGAAGAAATCGAGACTCTGTGTTTGTCCCTGGGGTGATAATTTCTTAAATAGATACAAAATGAATGAAGGGTTTTATAAGCATAACGTATACCATGTAAACGGGGCCAAATCCACCTTCTCCGAGCTTATTCAGAGGCGCAAAGTTGTTTGTTGCTAATGCTATGCTTTCAAAATTGAAAAACTGTAGTTCATGGCTACTTTTCCCATGTATATTGGGGTTACGTTTTGCTGCCATTCCCAACTCAGACAAATAGACAATAGTATCTCTTGTTCCGTGTCAGTTCTTTTTATTGATTGAAGAAAGTGAATTAATGCCTTTTTCCTTATATTTTTTCCACATTAGCAACAGGGATTCCGACTTCAACATCCAGGAGACTAGATCGCTGCATTTTCTCCATATTAGAAAGAATAAGAAGCATAACAAGGATATAGCCAGAGCTCCCCCTAAAAATTATATGATCAACCACTGGACAAGGCAGGCTTGATGCCTTGTGTTAATGAAAAATGTTTCTTTAAATTCTCATGTAGCTTATACCCAAGAGTCTTAAATTACAATGATGATCAGTCTCCGGTGAGCCGATTTGCTTCGCATGGTTGCAAAGGTAGGACTCTAACCTGAGTTCTTTTTACCTCCTGGGCATTAGAGATTATCTCTAAGCTGAAAACTAATAGCAAGCAAAGTGAGTTTATGGAGCAATCATAATTCATATCTAATCTGTTTATTATGTTCTTCCTCTGGAATGTAAATTATGTATCAAGTATTCCCCTGTTCTAATAATATAAATGCTGTAGATTTTCCTTGGCCTTTTTTTTTTTATAAAATTAAAACATATACGTCTAGCAGTCCTCTGAGGCATCTGTCTGAAAAGATAATTTCTAGAGACAAGGCATCTTACCTTTGGATTCAAGTTCAAGGATGTATAAAGTTTGCCCCCTTGGTATTGGGATCTTCCAAATTTCATTCTGCTCCAAATCTGGCAACCAGTGCCTTCATACTCATTGGTGGACGAATAGGCAAATACATGAGCAGTTTCTTCAGCACTTTTCACGACAGCCATCAATTCATGTTCTCATTCTCATCGAACTTGAAAGCATCTCCAGTCACAGAACAAGTTTGTGGTATAATTTTAATTAGTGAACTGAGTTGACATAATATTCTTTCCAATTTCAACAAATTAGCCCAAGAAAATATATTTTCAAATCTATATTTGCTAAACAACTTTAGTTAATAATGATGGGCTGCGTGAGTCTCACTTGGCCCAATGTTCGGCAACAACTAACTCGCTATAAGCCCAATAATATCTTGACCCCTTGGCCTTGAGAGACGGGTAGGTCTGAACAGCAGCTAAAGATTGGCAGCTGAAGAGGAGGCATTTCAATCTGCTATACTGCCAACTGATTTTCCTCGCTTTCTCAGTGATTCAGCTTCAGTTCTATCACCAACATGATTTCCCTTCGTTCAAGCGAATTTCCTCTCTCTTAACTAATCAATATGGTATGTTTTCTCTCTATAATTTGTTCTTGCATGTACTTTTTTTAATAAAAGGAAAAGTTAATTCGGTATAAAACTCGTAATATGATCACTACATGAAACTCTGTGCACTTCAAGGGTTCTTATTTATGCTGTTACTATATTTTCTGGCAGGCATTCCAGCCATGGATGTTCTGGTCGCTAGTGAGGCTAATCAGTGCACTAATGTCTCAGCCGACTGCCTCAGTCACAACTTTATTGTATTACAGCAATCTTCTTCCTAGAAACTTGAATTTAGAGCGGTTGGTTCGACCGGAATTGCTTGATGGAGAGAACCGTTTGTTCCTTTTTCTCATAGACTTCTTAAGATGTCTCTGGTAGTTAGCTAGCACATTAAGCTCAACCCCATATTGATTTTGTTTTATTAAAGTAAGTACCGACTGATGATTTCTTTCTTATTCCAACTCTGTTTCAGAGCTACCGGATCTCTTACAGCAATATATATGATCCTTGCAGGATCCGGTGAGTTGAATTTTCGCTATTTAAATACATGTCAGAAATCAGAAAAACTTTAATGCTTGGATAAAGATTCTGTAACTCTAGATGATGGGGGCGAAAATATTGTTCATGTAATTAGGGTTTCTGTATTTTCACTGGGTACTGCGTTCCCTTGTTGTGTTGTTCAGGGAGCATTACTATGATGCTCTGCATGATTACGTGCTAGCTTTCTGGGGACTGAGATACAGTAACAGTATTTTTACACATATGCCGTGCTTTAACCTTAGTTTATTCACTCCCATTGTTGAAATCAATGAATAATACCTGATAAGATTTTATTATACAGCATAAAACATACATATTCTTGAAAATCACCAACCAACTACGTGAAAGAACTGCTCTTTTCTTATTTGGATTCAACAGAGGTCCACGCAGTAGCGGTAACTTTTTTTTT
>Ga0325411_1007872_pt1 | contig 11598 bp, 4 predicted proteins | sample PopdelMetagenome_13_FD_206181 | JGI IMG/M metagenome (GOLD analysis project Ga0325411, IMG submission 206181) | Populus deltoides microbial communities from Bellville, Georgia, United States - Xylem-PdIQD-R4 | ecosystem: Host-associated > Plants > Phyllosphere > Stem > Wood/Secondary xylem...
AAAGATTATATATAATTTGATACAACATGATTGAAGTAAACATTTAGAGATTGATTGAAGTTTTAATTTATAAAATATTAAAAAAATAATTAATTTATAAAAATATTATAAAACATTGAAGAGGAAGTGTTAGCATGAGTCACAAGTTTATATTTTTCTAATTATAACAATTGATTATAATTTCCTTGGATGAATATGATTATATTGTATTGTAAGGATTGTAATTACTTTTCTAGTGTATCTAGTTGCCTACTATATTGTAATAATATAGAAAAGATATATAATTCATCATAATTTACTTAGTAATTTGAAAATTTTAATCAATTTAATTAACTAAATTTCATTAAATTCTAAGAAGAATACCATAACATTTTCAAAACTTTTTTTTTAAAAAAAATATTAATTTTTTCAACAAAAACAAATTGGAAAATTTGAGTGGAATAACAAACAATGAAATATTTGTTTTATATAAAAATCGATAAGAATTGTTTAAGAAAAAAAGTAAATTGTTTTTTTTCAAAAAAAAATTTCATAATTAAAAAAAAATTAAAAATCATTGTTTTCAATGACCGGAGAATGTTCTAGAAATTAAAAATCATTGTTTTCAATTTTTTTAAAAATATTTTTTTGGAAAATTGAATGCTAAGAATTTCCAAATGTTTATTTCATAGTTTTTCAAAAGTTTAATTGTTGATAATTTTTATCACTCAGATATTTGAAAGTATCATTTTTAATTGATTTTTAAATTTCTTCAACATATTAAAAACTTTTAATGATTGAGTATTTTAAAGTTATTAATCTAAACATTTCTGATTATTTTCTTCCTTAAAAGTTTCTAAATTTCAAGTTTATCCTCAAAAAAGTATCTTTTTATTTCTTAAATATTATTTAGAAATTGCATGACCCTATTTTGTTGGGATTTCTTATTTATTAAAATCTTGAAAATTTATTTTAAATTATTTTCATTTTTTATACCTAAAACATTTTGAAACTTTGATTTTTTAAATAGTTAATTTTTTTTTATTTCTTACCAATTTCTAAGAAATTTTATTAGTATTTATGTTTTCCCCCTTTTTCCTAAAACATTAACAGTAACTTTAAGGTTTGCAGGAATTAAAAAAATAAATGCAACGCAATTGTAATAATCATCTAGAGACAAAACACTATTTCTTTACCAAGAGGTTTGTTTGTTGTTATAGTTTATGTTTTCATTTGTGTCCCTATTGTTTTTTGATTTTATGAGTAAGTGATGATATTTTCTTTAATTTACATTTTAATCCTTAGTAGTGGAGGGATGAGAGAATTAAAGACACATACCCATGAAAATTTTTACTATTGGAATTAACATGTTGAAGATAGAGAGGGAAGTTGGTTGATGACAGTGGCAACATCATCAAAAAATGATAACAAATTATTATAAATAATTATTTTTAATTTTTTTATTTTAAAATATATTAAATAATATATTTTTTATATTTTTAAATTTATTTTTAATATTAGTATATCAAAATAATCTAAAAATATATAAAAAAATAATTTTAAATAAAACATTTTAGATTTTATTAAAATTATATTGTAAACACAGCTCCAATCAGATTGTTAAATTAATTAAGATTTTTTTTTACCCAAAAATAAAATATAAATATATAAAAAATTCAAATATCCATTATCGTTCCTGAATTTACCCCAATATTATCTACTAGAAAAACATTCGAAGGCCACAAGCTCTTCCTCCTCTCCCTTCATTGCGTTTCCTTCAACTGCAAAAATCCAAAAGAATCAAGCATCCTAAAATCCTCAATAATGTCATCTTCTCTCTCAATCCCAACGCAGCTCTCTTTCTATAAAACCCTCTCATCCCGAAACCCCCTCTTCTTTCGAAAACCCTTGAGCCTCACTCTCCCTCGCAAAACCTCAATAATTCGAATGGGTGGAGGCCCAAGAACATACCCAGGAGGAGTCTCCAAGTGGCAGTGGAAACGAATGCAAAAAAACAAAGCTAAACAACTCCTAAAGGCTAGGCTTTCTCGGGAGAGACAGATTTACGAAATGAGAAAAAGGGCAGAGCTCAAAGCCTCTGTTTCTGAATTAGAGCGTCCTTGGGACGTTGTTCAGAAAGCACCCAAGTTGTTTTCTGTTGGTGCTGATGAACAAGTTAAGGTTTTGGCCGACCGCTTTCAGAAACCAGGAGGGTTTGATTTGTGGAGTGAAAGAGATGGACCCCAGTTGTTTGAGACCCCTGATGGGGTTCCCTCCGCCCGGTTTTTCCCTAAAGGTGTTGTTCATAGTGTGAAACCTTATGGGAAGGTTTCTGCTTCTGGGTTTGGTGAATTGAGTGGTGAAATGCCGGATTCTGAATTAGAAAGCTATACTGAAAGCGAAACTGAAGCAGAAAGTGAATATGAGAATGATGGAATGTCCGTTAATGGGAAATTAAGCAGGGATGATGAGGATGGGTCGGTTTTAGAGAGCGCGTATAGGGAGAATCCTGATGGAAAATTGGGGATGGATAAGAGGAATGCAAAGAGAATTAGTGGTAAACACAGGAAGAAGGGGAATAGGAGGAGATTTGGGAGTGGTTTTAATGCATTTGACTCAGGGCAGGTTGGTTTTGAGAAAGAGAAAAGAGTGGGGGGGATTTCCAACTTCGATGCTGGTGGTAATAATAGGAGTAAAAATGGTAGTAGGATTAGTAAGACTAGAGGTTTGCAGAATCGGAGAGATTCAAATTCTGAAGTTCATGTTATGAGCTTGCAACGGGATGGGAGTTATGGATTCCAAGTCGAGAATGAGAAGTTTGATTCTGATTCGTGGGATGTGGAGGCATTTGAGTTCGATTCGTTTTAGCTTTATATGCCATCAATGGGTTGTGAAGAAATTGGACTGGATATAGTGAATTCCAGTTGCAGTAATTTTATATGCTGTTAAATTGGGAAACCCTGTTGTATTATTGGTCTCTTTGGAGTTTTGACACCATATATGCGCTGTTGTGACAAACCAGCGAGGTATAGCAATTGGTTTTTGAAGTGGTGGGATGTCAATTTATGGATGATGATCAGGTATTCATTGTCACCTTTTTAATAATTGATTGATGTATAAATGTGTCTAATGTGTTGTGCTCTGGTATACCGAGTCTTTCACTCTTTGCTGAAATAACAGAAGGAAGGTAAAGAATAGTTTAGTATTTTTCACTTTTTATGTTTCCAAATAAACATGAATTGAATGGAACCATTATGTACCCGAAGAACTTCTGTAGCTGTTCCCTTGTCGAAAAAGATAGGTGTAAATCAGATTAACAATTAACCTTTGATGTGTGAAATTCACCAGGTTATCATAGAGGGTAAGAGCAATAGCAAATACTGTTGTTTTATTGTTGCAAATTAATAAAGATCCGTGATGATCTGTGGTAGCTGAGAGGATATTGGCATTGTTATCTGTTAGCAACTGCATTTGTGTGCCAAGCATGGTACCATGCAGTATGGTGTAACATAAAACAGTTGACCTGAAATGATAATAACATTGATGTTCAAGAGTTGATACAAGTTGAACTGGTTAGGTTTTCCGTTTAGAAAAGAAAAGAAAAAAGATGTTTATCCACGTTTGGGTATAATTCTTGCTTGAAAGAAGTGAAGAAGCATTATTTGATTTTTGTGAACAGTCCTTATATAGAGCCACTTTTCTGGCATTTTGGACATTGAGTGTATTAGAAAGAAGAAACAGTTTAGGAGCTAACACCATCACATGAAGATTGTGTGGAGAACAAATTTGGCTAAATTTGGATACTTTGTAAACACAAGTTTAGGTTTTTTAGTTTACTGTCCTGTATTATGGTGGTTTAGTATTTTGGAAAATAGGGGATTAATGGGGTTTAGCTAAAGAAGAAAGTGTTCTAGGATTTGTAAATTAAATTGGGGATGGACGTGGAAGACTGGTAAAATATGAACCCAGATCTATAAATTTCCAGAAAATATTAAAAAGACTGGCGATTCTATTTATTTCATTCTTGACTTGAACTGCTACAAGCTCAGATTTTGTTTGCAACTTCATCCTTTTCGATCTTGATTGTTTTAGACAACCTTTCTTTAATTTGAACATCAATGCACTCATCAATTTGTACTTCAATTTTCAAGACTTGTTCTTGTCTTTTCACTTGCTGTGGAATTAGACCCAAAATTGCAGTCTGGTGTCTTTTTTTAAGCTCTTCCTGTCTAGCTTGAAACCAAGCTGTTTCTACATTCTACTGTCCCAGAAGCTTCTTGGATGTTGCTTCGAATTTTTTCCTGGACAGCTCCTTCGAGTTATCCATGATCAGCATTAGCATCTTTCACTTCGTTTCTTCATAGAAACATCTAATTTAAAGACAGATTGTTGTTGAGATGATTTTTTATTAGTAGGAAACAACTTTTCAAATGTCTCCTTTGTGCATCGTTGATGGTAATAAAAAAATTATAAATTATAATAATGCAGGTTGGAAATCATGCAATGATAAAGTTCTTTCACTTTGATTATCACTAAATCTTCATAATTTAATCACAAAAAGATTTCGATCTGAAACCAAAATCTTAAGATTAAAACGCTGAAATACATGTTATAAATGCAAACTAACCCTAGTTATTAGCTAATAATGTCGTGTGGAGAAGCGGATGCAAATAAGAAACAAAATAGACAAAATCACATAGCTTAGGCAGTATTCTTGAGAAAAACATGAAAAACGCAAAGAATATTCAACATGAACCTAACAATATGGCTCTCATACTAGACCAGATATGAATAAAACAAGGACACAAACATGTTAAAATAATTCAAGGATCAATAATTTGATATCTATTCACTTTGATTATCAATTAATCATCATGATTTAATCATAGAAGGTTTTGGTTCAAAACCAAAACCCTAAGAATAAAACTCATAAATAAAATTAATTAATGCAAATAAACCTTAGATTATTAACTAATCAAGCATAACAAATTATATAGTACAAATAAATAGACCAAAACTAGTTTAAATCATGTGGTTAAGACAATGTTCTTCTCAAAAACACTATCTTAAACCCAAAAAAATGCTTAGAAAACCCAACCACTGTCATCCCTAGAAATTGGCATTTTTTACATCTAAACATGCTTTTTTCATCCCAATGAGTCACATTACCATAACAAACATATTCAAATAGTAACGTCAAAACATCAAAATCATGCTAGATATTCCAAATTCACAACAACTTAAAACATTTTGGTCATACACAAACCTAGTAAGCTCAGAATAAACATCCTTACTCCAGCATGCATTGTATAAGCAAACAAAAACTAAAGCAAAACTATTTTATAAAAAAACAACTAAACTATAAAGCTTCTAAAACATAAGGAACATCAATAGGAAATTTAGAAAACTAGATAAAAAAAACTAGATTAAACTATCATGACAACAAAAGAGGTAAACATAACATTTCTTACTAAGCATTCCAAACCTTATTTTCATACTTGTAAACATAAACCAAAACAAATCAAAACAGCTCATCCAAACCACATGGACTCTACTTTTGGATCAGAAAATACACCCAGAACAACTACTCTTTTATTTTCTTTGATTTGGAAAGTTATGCTTCTAATAACTTACTACCCTTTCAAAACTTAAGAAAACTTTGTGTTAGGCTCTTAAACCTTCACACTTAGCTTTCTTATCAAAATTTTCCTCTTTTTTCTTCTCCCCTGTTCTGATTTTCTAGGGGTATTTATAGGGTTTTGGTAGGGTTTTAGAGGGTTCTCAATCAATTTCTGGTCTTTTGATCTTGATGGAAGGGTTGTAAAACCTTGATAAGAACCTACTTAGAAGTCTTTGAGTATGAACATATGAAAAGAAGGTTGTTTTTTGCATAATAGTTTCCCAGTCATGTCTGACTGAGTTGCCTACTTTCGAGGCCTCGTCAGAGCAACTCCGACATCATCGTCACCTAAGACCACCTGAAGTTTGTACAGGGGATGCACACCTTTCATTTGGATCCAACTTTGCTTAATTTGGAGGTCTGTAGCTCCATATTTATTTGTTTGAAGTTGCCAACTCGATCATCCAAAACCGTCAAAGCAAAGATGCCTAGCTAATAAATGACGTGCCACTCACTTTCTTCATTAAGTCTGAATGATACGTTGTTTAGGGTTTTTAAATTGGGATTTAGGCAAATGTCAATTTAATCCATGTTCTTCCAATTACTTTTAATTACATCTGTAATTGCTTCTTAATTTTTAATTTCATGCAACTTTACTCTGCCGAACTCAATTATCACCCCCAAAGTTTGTCGCCTTTTATTTTAGTCATTGGTTATGAATTTGTGCATTTTGACCCTCAATTGATTAATAAACTTCCAATTTCTTTAATTCCCCCCTCCTGATTTGATCATTTCCAACCCTTGCTTTCACGTACCTTTTTTCGGTTTTGGATTTCTTCAATGAAGTCCCTAATTGCCCATCGAATTTTAATATTTATGCAATTAAGCTCCTGATTTGTTCAAATTAACTCTTTAAAATTGCAATTCGACCCCTAAACTTTAATTTCTTCCAATTAAAGCCTAAATTAACTTCAAAAATCATTTTTCTTGCTATTAATCCCTCAATAAATCCAATTAAGTCCTTAAACTTTTAATTTTAAATTTTCCTCTTTAAAATAAATTTTCTTTGCCAATAGGGCCTTCATCAATCGAAAATATGCTGTCAAATTTTCTAATCCTGTATTCTTTGATCTTCCTCAATCAGTCTTTGATAATTTCTTCGGCATTCTGATATATTCTTCTCATTGATATATTTTTTTTTTATTTTCTTCAACACTTTTTCAATTTTTTTTCCTTTTGTTTTATGATTTTTTTACATGTTTGTGTGTGAGACCTCAAAAATAGATAACAACAGCTAGTATGATAAACACAAGGCATAAGAACTCAAATATCAGAATATACTAACTTAAAGTGGATTCTAGTTTCAGTCACACGAGTAAGGAATAAAAGAGTCTTGCTCTTACTCAATGAACAACTAGAACAACATAAACTTTATTAAAAATCAATCCTAAATTGGTCATGTGTAACAATCTTATTGAACGAGGATATATCTTAAATGACGGTGTCACAAGGCATATAAGTCATTGTTGTTCAAACTAGATATAACAGAAGCAAATACGGTAGGTAAACCTTGGGGTTATAATGTAAATGCATGACTTAAAACTAGTAAATCAGTACTGGAAATGGTGAATTCAAATTAAGAAATGATAATTAAGAAGAAAAATTGTTATAGATGGGGATAAAAACTTTATTAATTTAACATAAATTTTTGTTTAAATAAAGTAATAAAATTGTTATGCAAAATGTTAATTAGTTATAAATCATGTAAACTTCTCGGTCGGGTAAAATAATTATTATAAAAAAATAATTTTTATAAATTTGGAGTGAAAATATTTAGATAAAATATAGAAAGGAATTCCAAATAAATTAATGCATGACTTTACACGCAAATAACATTAATCGCCGACATAAGTCCCATGTATAATCGCGCAATTTTTAACCCAAAGAGGAGGAAATGTGAAAGGATTTTTTTTTATTATGAATAGGGATGAAAGTCCTCAATTAATTAGTTTGGAATCTTGATGATTTGAGTAAATAAAATAGTATGAAAAAATTCATATTTTTAGCGTAAAATTATTGATTGTCTAGTTTTATGATATTGAGCATATATCTCGATTTGACTATTGGATCGAGCTGAAGTCTTACAAGGAGTCTCCTGATATATTTTTTATCTTGGATTAAAATGTTAGGTCAATCAGAGTTTTATAAGACCTTGCACATGTATTATTGGTCGAACAAAAAAACAGAAAATGACAGATGAACTAAGTAATGGTATTTTTGTAAATAAATGAAAACAACCCCCCTTCTCTTTATGATCTGGTTCAATGAACAATAGCTAGAAAAGAGAAAGAAAGGGCTCAAAACGTTTTGCATCTTCTTCCTTTTTCTACCTAAGCATAGATTAGAGTTTGTGTTAGGAACATAAAAAGTGAAGTTTTGTAGAGAGATTTACACCAAAAAGAAGTAAGATGAGAAGGACAATGGGGGATAAGAACCTAGAGAGAGAAACAAGCATTAGTTGAAGGAAAAAGAAGACTTGAGGGAAAATTTACACAGTAATTCACAAATTGAGTTCAAATTTTATAGGTAAGTTGATTTTTATGTTGTATTGTCTTTTTTTTCTTGTGTTGTGGATTGGAGGATGAAAATCCTGAATATGCTTGTCTAGGGTTCATGTAAAAAAATTGGGGGAAATATTGTTTATGTGCATTTTTGGTTTATTTGCATGATGGTTAGGATAACAATAATTTGAAGGAAAATTTTTGGATGGAAACTATGATTGTTTTGTGGTATAGGGCCGACCATATGAGAGAAATGGTGGGAGATTAAAATTTATCTTAATTTTGTGATATTGGTGGTTAGAAACTAATGGTAAAATCTTATATAATGTGTTACGACACAATTCTTGTTAGGGAATAAGAGTTACATGCATGGAAGTTTTAAGATATATGTTAAACCTTGTGGAGATGTGTGGTTATCCAATGAGTATGTATGCAAAATTGTAATGAAATAATCTTTGAGCTAAGTATGAAAAATGTATGTTTTGTATATGATAAAAAATGATAACTAGGAAATTGTAGGAAGTATTTTTGATGTGTGAAAATTTTATAAACCAAATGGATTTATGAGTTGGTTGTGTGTGAATGAATGAGATATAAGAAATGAAACAAGTTGACGGAAAGAACATAGAAATTTTGACACTTTAGGGCCGACCATGTATGAGGTCTTAGGGAATTGGATTAATTGATGATAATTCTTATGAATTGTGATAAGTTTTTATGTATTGTTGATGTGATAATATTTGAAAAGGTATTGACTAAAATTATTCATTGAATTAAAACTGTTAGTATACTTTCAAGTAAGGGTTATAAGTAGGAAAATTAGAAAATAGAGATGTGAAGATGATTTCCATATTTGGGTTATACATGTAGTGTTTATAGTAGTTACTTTGAATGTGTAAGTGGTTGTTAAGATGTTAAGGGGAGGACATTAGGTATATTCAAATGCCAAGTAGAAGATGGTTGAAATTCATTGTTGAAAAACTAAATCATATGGACATTGAGATTCGTTGATGAAAAGTTATGTCATTTGAATATTGAGATTCGTTCACAAAAAATTAAGTTATTTGAACATTGAAATTTTTTGACAAAAGTGAAGTCATTTGGACATTGAGATTCGTTGATGAAAAATTAAGTTATTTAGACCTTGAGATTCATTGACAAAAAATTAGGTCATGTGGACATTAAGATGACTTCAAAAACCGAATAACAAAACATTCAAATGTTAAGTGTTATAGTAAAGACATGCTGTGAGAGGAGATATTCACTAGGAGTTTCAAGTAAGGGTTGCTCACTTGCTTCTTTAATCGTTTATTTTTTTTTGTAATGCTAGAATGCAATAGAAATTATATGTACTATGTTCAATTGTGTCATGAGATAATATTGCAATATTGTTATGTGAATATTTTTCCAGGTAACATATTAACGGGACCAAGGTTATGAAATTGATACTTCGTTAACTGAATGGAAGGTGACTGAGATAGTTGATATAATACTTAATGAACTAGGTGGATGATAACTACGGTGATTGAAATGTTACTTAGATGTTCGTTTGGATAGAGATTAAATTAATAACATGAATAACTAAGTTACTTGTTGGTTGAGAATAAATGTAATGTTTGAGGTGTGTATTTTATCATACAATTTTGGAAGTAGATATAAGGATATTATGTTTTCATGTGAGATCATCTAAGATAGAGATTGTTAACATAAATGAAAAAAGACGTGTTAATTCATTATTTACGGGATATGTATGTGAATGTTAGGTAGTTCTCTGATTTTTATGTTAATTCATTATTTACGGGATATGTATGTGAATGTTAGGTAGTTCTCTGATTTTTATGTTTATTGTAGGTTGATCTCTTAGATAACATTGTCATTGTATTGTATTCACTAGATTTTAATTGATATAAATCTCGGCTATGAGATGTTTTAAAATTCCATTTGGGTATGTGTGTAAGACTATATGCTTCCTGTGACAACCGTTATAACCCTTTTAATATCCTTTTCAGTAAATTGTAATATGGAATATGTCATGTGTGAATCTAGAAAGAGCATGATGGATTCAAAATTGAATTGTTATGAAATTATAAAAAAGGTTATAAGATTATGACGAGGAGTGGACAATTAAAGAAATGTTAAAAATTGACTGGTGGTATACTTGAAACATCTTGTATGGTGATGATGTTGGAATTTAATGACATGATTTATACAAGAAATGTCAGGATGAAATTTGGGTAGTGTTTCTGTACAAGGAAAACTCTATTAAATTGTGGAAGTTTCCATTTGAAAATAATAAGTCAATGTAAAGTGTAGACCTTAAATCTTTGTGAAAAGAGTAGAAAATAGTGTGAATTAACACAAGTTATGTGAAAGTAAATGAAACTATGAATCATGGTGATGATAATGATGGATTATAAGAGATGATAATGATGGATTATGAGAGATTGAACTAGCAAAATAAGTGAACAAAAAGCCTAAATGGCAAAATATAGGACAAGAGAAGTTGGTTGCATGACTGAAATGAAAATATATGGGAAAGCTTAAATGGAAAAATGTGTTAATAGAAATTGGTTGCATGACTGAAATGAGAATACATGGGAAAGCTAAAATGGCAGTGTTTATTAAGAGAAAGTGAATGCTTATCTGAAATGAATCATAGGTGGAGAAAAACCAAAATGGTAATAATAAGTAAAAATAAAATGAATGTTTGGGAAACTGAAAATGTGTCATAAATTAAATATAATTGTGAAATGAAATAACGGTGTGAACCAGAGGTGACTGAGAAATTCTGGTGATTGAAAAATAAAATATACTATGGACTAAAAGTGTTGATGAGATGTGTATAATTGTGCAAATTATATGTTTGAGGAAACAAATTATAGTATGAATCAAAGTACTATGAGCAAGAATTGTTGTGATGTGAGTATGATAGTTTAATGTGTATAAGGTTGGATAGAGAGTTCTTCAAAGAATAATGGAAATGTATTAAATTAGAATTTGATATAGATTGATATACTTACAAAAAGTTAGTAGAATTGATTTTCCTAGTATCGATAATTGTCACTAAGCATAATGTTTCATAGGTATTTTTCCTAGGAGACCACAACTTCTTAAATAGTGCTATCGAGCTACTTAGTTTTTTATACTGAATAGATTTTGGTATTTTCCAACGAATAAATTGGAAAATATTGTTCCTACACAAAAGTATAAATAGAGACTGAATTGTTATATTTATTAATGAAATTGTTAGATGTTGTGTTTTCAGATAGTTTTTTATGGTTTGTGAGTGTGTGTGTGTGTGTGTGTGTGTATATTAGGTCTAAATTTTACTACAAGACACTTAAAAAAATTAAAATTATATAAATTGTTTTTGGGGGTGTTGCATATAGAATCAAATGAAACAATCTTCTAGTTGAATACCCTTCATGATCACCCTGT
>Ga0325411_1007873_pt1 | contig 11598 bp, 3 predicted proteins | sample PopdelMetagenome_13_FD_206181 | JGI IMG/M metagenome (GOLD analysis project Ga0325411, IMG submission 206181) | Populus deltoides microbial communities from Bellville, Georgia, United States - Xylem-PdIQD-R4 | ecosystem: Host-associated > Plants > Phyllosphere > Stem > Wood/Secondary xylem...
GTTATCTTGTCAACCACTTAAATATAATTATCATGTAAAATTCATGATTGGATGACAAAATTCTTCATAGCAACCTTCATTTATAGTCAAGTTTAATATAATAATTACAAAATGAATTCAATTACTACAGTTTCAACTAGATTATATGCTTGCACCGTGCTTATGGCTGCCATCAATTTTTTTTCATATAAAAAAAATATTTACACTATAAAAAATTATTTAATATTGTTGTTTACCCCAATTCAATATATTAATTTTAAAACCTTTCAACTTAACTTTTTGTCTAACTCGAGTTTAATATTAAATTACATGAGAGTTGTTGTGCTCGAAAAATTAAACACGTGTCAAATGTCAAGATGGTTTGTTTGAGATAATGATAACCTCATAAAAAGCAAACCAAAATAATTTATAAAAAAAATTCAAAATCAAAAAAATATTGAAGGATGAAATTAAAAAATAAATAATAAAAAAAATTAAAACAAAGGGGCAATGCAAAAAAAAAAAAAAGAAAGAGTCATATCCTTTATTATTCATGTAAACATTGAATGAGATGAGTTGACACCTAGACTTTTTTAAATGTCTCAAACATTTTCATGAGTCTCTCTCTCTTTCTTTCTAACAATTACATATATTTTTAAATTAGCTTAACAAAACTAAAATTTTCAAGAATCAAGTTTTACATAAAAATAAAAAATAATAATAATAATTAAGTATTACTCTAAAAAACACGGTTTTTTATTGTGCAAGGCTTTAATGTTTATCCTCTCGCACATTATTATGGATGAGCTGTGCAAAATTTTCTATTTTTTTCAATTTGGTTCTCAAATATTTTTTTCTAGTGATTTAGAGGACGTTTTGGAGTATGGTAAGAGTTACTTTTCAAAGTGTTTTTTGCTCATAAATGCATTAAAATAATATTTTTTTTACTTTTTAAAAATTATTTTTGACATTAGCATATCAAAATATTTTGAAAACACTAAAAAAAATATTAATTTAAAACAAATAAAAACATTTTAATTTTAAAAAAAATATTTTTAAAACGCAAAAACAAACATGCGCTTAGTCTAGGAAAAACGAGCTGGAAATTACTTTTTATTGTTTTGTTATATCATAAAAAATAAATTAAAAAATAATTTATTGATATTTTATTTTTTTAAGTTTATTAAAAGAATCCGGATCAAAACTGATATATAAAAAAATTAAAAAATAATGAAATTATATATATAAAACTAGGTCCAGGATATCAGGTTCAAGATTTAGTCAAATTGACCCATAAATCAGCAGGTTAATTTGTTTTTTTATATCTGTTTTAAGTCTTAAAAAAACATCATAATTTTAGTAAAATGATTAAATTTAATATAAAACTTTATCTGAATTAAACTTTGAGATGGTGAGTCATTAAATTAACCTGCAAGGCCAAGCCAATATTCAGAATTATGCTATATATAACTTTCTCTTGCCAATTCTTTTCGTCAATTTATTTTATTTTATCAATTTTTTTTTAAAAAAAGCTAATAAGTAAAAATAGCTTTTTTTTCATGTAGCGTGGATGTTAATTGTCCACCGTTTAAACCGATATTTTTTTTCTCCGGAGATTAAAACAATTATTTAAAAATAAATAAATATTCAACAATGCTACAATTGAACAAAATTTAATATATATATATATATATATATATATATATATATATATATATATATATATATTAAAATCATGATATTTTAAAACGGGGAATCTGAAAATTTAATCATTGTTGAAAGCCAAAGCTCCATCCTGCAAATCATATCCAATTTAAGAAACTTGTAATTGAGAAAACAACACAAACCCTTTTCTTCTTTCTTTTTTATTTTTGGTTTTTGGTTTTGATGGTAAGATATTTTCAATCAACTTTCACGTACTAAAATTAAATATCTTTTAGATTAAATCTTAAATAAGTAATTTATACCTGAATTAGTATATTCATAAAACATGATAATTTGTTTTGGATTTTTTTTTTAAATCAAATCCTAAATGATAACATGATAATATAAAAAAACAAGTTCATCTACCCACAATCTAAATTTGTAAAAAAAAAAAAACTTTAATGCTTAAAATCAACTAACAATTTAAAACTTGATAGTAACATGTAACTTCGATTAAATTCAAGTGTGAATTTATATCCAATCCCATGCTACTTCCATATTCAATCATGAACAAACCAAAAGCCATGACCATAAGAATCTAAAAGTGGGGGTTCGCTACATTTTCTACTAGGTATAGTCTTGTTTCAACACCACACAATGATTATTAAATCTATTTTGAACTAATAATCAATCTATAACTTTATCAAAAACTTGTTTGACTTAGAAAAATTTATTCAAAAATCAAAATAACAATATTTTTTTTAAATAAAATAATATTGTTTTTTTATTAACCTAGATTAATCATTTTATTCGTGATCTAAAACGAGTTTAATAACTTTAAAACATACTCTATGAATGAATGCATGTAATTGGATGAGAAGGCTTTTTGCTCCTCCATCTTATTTTCCCTAGCCAAACATAAAATCACTAACCTTACTCAGTGATGATGTTAATATCTCATATTAGCTAGGAGATGGTAGTCTTAATTGTTATATAGTAAGGGAGTCTAGTGATGATGTTAATATCTCATATTAGCTAGGAGATGGTAGTCTTAATTGTTATATAGTAAGGGAGTCTTTTATCTTCTCAAGAGGTACCTTGTTAAGAACAAAACTCACTGTATGGTTAAATTTATGTCAGTTAAAATAATATCTTTTAAAAATTATCGTGTTAATATTAATATGTAAACACACATCATTATTAATGTTGTCTATAAAAACACCAGTTATATTATGTTATCCAAACCTCGCATATGAATTATATATATATATTTTATAGATTTAACTACTACTATTATATCATGAAATAAATAATATTTTATATATAATATTTTTTATTATTTCATTAAACTATTTACAATTTCATTACGTACAAAATTCATCCAACGAGAACTACAGTTTCTATGATTTTTTGAGCGTGCAATAAAATTAGATAAAATATTATCAGAAATAAAATTGAGATTGCAATGCGAGTAAATTTAATTCACTATAAACTAGTTTTTCAAAAAAAAATTATTGTTCATATTCATGTGAACAGTGCAAGTGAAATCAATTCACTGTACTAAGTTTTCTTTGGAAAAAAAACACATTGTTCTGGTTTTTCTTAAAAAAAACACATTGTTCACGTGAACATACGAGTGAATTAAAATTCACTTGTACTGTTCACTTTAATAAATAGTGCAGAGAAAAAGAGCAATCAAGAGCTGCTTTGATTTTTTATGTGTTTTAAACGCAATATACAGTGAACCTCATAAAAAAATTACATTTTTTATTTATTAATCAATTATTTGACCATGATTACTTCAAAGACACAAACAACCATGCAAACATACGAAATTTCAATCACTTGTATAGCACGAGGTCTCCTTTCTTTCCAAGAAGCTCATTTTCAATGATAAAATTCACATTGAAAAATTCATTTAGTGATTGAACCAAGTCATTTGAAATAATATCTCTCGGGAGACCATCATGTGTGGACGTGAACACATCGTCACCTAGTTTGTCTGCCTCCTTACAAAATCATTCGGTCACCTTCTTGATTTTTCAAACGCTGAACCCACTGGATATCAAGATAATTCAAAGATTCAAAATCCAGTGGATTTAGGCAATGGGTTGGGTGAAGGAGGTTTTGTGGGGGAAAGATCACACTTGGTACAATATCTTTCCTCGACAAAATTTCAAATCAATCCTCATCATACGTGCTTCTTTTTTTAATTTCTTAATGATTTTATTAATTTATGTGGTAATTATGTTTTTTTTAAGAGAAAGTAATTTTTTTCTTAATTAGAACAATGTTATTTTAATATTTTTTTAAAGATAAAAAATATATTATTTCAATAAAAAAAATCCGGTTTAAAATTAAGTTATCAATCAACATGTTATTAGGTTCATTGATTTAAACATGCTACATTTAATCAGGACAGTTGCATTTGGAATAACATACACTCAGAAAAATATTAATTATTTTTCATCTTCTAATCATACTGAACAAGTTCACATATTCTTAAAAAAATAATGCCATGTGGCAAAAATGATTTAATTTTTACTAAATCTCTTCACAAATATCTCATCTGTTGAATTAATCTCTGAAATTTTTTGGAAAGCATCTTCTAAAAAACAAATAAAAACAAATAAAAATTCTTTGCTTTTATTCTTTTCAAAAACATGGATTCACTCACCTAAAGATGATTTGATTCTTTCGCTTGACCTTTCGTCCGAATTTGGACATGCTCGCCCGGCTTGTCTGCTCAACATCATGAAATTACATATATACCCTTAACTTTTGTTCATTTAGCAGTTAAACCCAAAATGTTGACCAGAAAGAGATGATCGCCTAGGTTGGCGTAACATCATGAATAAAGCGCCCTCGCTCGATTTTCCATCACATCATGGAACATGGGACCCACACTCCAAGTGATCCTGACTGTCCATTAGGAATATCACAGAGACACAAACACACGAGCTTTTGGCTGGAAAACAAGGGTGTGAGAGGAAGACACGTGTACGGAGACGGGTGAGATTGGATATTTTTATAGTTTTTTTAAGATAATCAAACGGCGGATGTGTCAGGCTGCCCACAGAGTAGATTAACAGCTGATTTGGAATGTCGGTAGGCGATGTTTGTTTGCACTTAACACGTGCTATATAAAATTGTTATTACCATGAAATATGAGGTTATTTCCTGTTTGCTATAAATTTTGGATTACACTAGATGGTTGGGTTAAATATTTTTTAATATAAAAAAATATGCATCGAAGATGAATGTTAACCCAGCTCAATTTTGTTTAACTTTATTAATTCTTTTATCTGAGATATGAGATTCAAATAAAAATAAATTAATTTTAAAATATATAAAAGTTAAATAAAAAAACATTAAAAAAAATGAATTAACTCAAGTTAACTTTACTAACCTATGTTTCCAGATAAATCAATTCTGACTAACTCGAGTTAATTATGTTTAACTTTATTAATTTGTTACTTATGATATGAGATCAAAATAAAAAAAATTACCTTCAAAAAGGATAAAAGTTAAATCAATAAAAAAACATTTAAAAAAACGAGGTAACCCGAATTAACTTGACTAACCTATGATCCTAGATGGGCCAACATAAAGAAAAGTGAAATAAAATAAAAACAAAGTTTCAGGCTAAACAACCTAATATTAAATGATGAAATTAAAAAAAAATCAAAAATAAAAAAGTAAAAAAATATAAGTTAATGCTATTAATTCGTGACTTGTGATATGAGATCGAGATAAAAAAACTGTTTTTTTAAAGCCTAAAGAAAAAAAAATCACAAAACTAAAGGGCCAATAACCAAATCCCAAAAGATGGAAATGAAAAAAAAAACTATAAGAAAAAGAAATGTCAGGGGAAAGAAAGCCAATTCAGGTTCTCTTGACTAATCCGTGACGCGCGATATGAGATCGGGATAAAAAATTAAATTTAAACAAAAAAACCTAAAAATAAATATCGAAGTAAATCAATAAAAAAACATTAAAAAAACTCAAGTCAAGTCGAGTTAATTTAACTAACCTATGACCTGGGATAACCCTACTGAAATGAAAGCATAAAAAATTACAAAGCCAAATGCCCAAAACCCTAATGTCAAATGATAAAATAAAAAAAATATTTAAAAAAACATAAAAAAACCAGTTAAATTGATGAACTCATTATCTAGTATACAATGATCAAATCTAGTATAGAAATAATGAAAAAAAAAATCATAATCATCAAGAAATAAAAAATAAAACAAATAGTAATCAAGTAATGAGGATCCAATATGATATAAAAACTAAATAAAATAAAATAATTAAGAATTAAATTAAAAATAAATATAAAAAATATAAAAAAATTAGCAATCAAAAGAATAAATACTAGAATTGAATGTAAAAACCAAATCAAATAAAATGTTGAGGGGTTGAATTAAAAAACATAAATAAATCAAGAAAGGGATAAAAAAAATAGCAGTCAAAAGAACGAGAACCAAAATCGAATTCAAAAATTAAATAAAAAAATTGAGGGACAAAATTGGAAAACATAAATAAGTCAAGAAATGGATAAAAAAATAGCAATCAAAAGAATGAGGACTAAAATTGAATTCAAAAATTAAATAAAAAAGGATATTGAGGGACAAAATTGAAAAACATAAATAAATCAAGAAATTGATAAAAAAAATAGAAATTAAGAGAATGAGGAACAAAATCTAATTCAAAATTTAACCTCTAAAAAAAATTGAGGGACCAAATTGGATACAAAAACTAAATGAAATAAAATGTCTAGGGATGAAATTGAATAAAAAAAATAAACTTCAACAAGCATCATAAGCAAAATAAATAACAATAAAAAGAATGACGATCAAATTGGATATAAAAATAAAATGAAAGGAATCTTTTATATTTTTTCAAATAAAAGAGAGAGAAAAAAGAAAGGAAAAGAAAAAAAATCACCAAAACCACATCGGTAGTCCGTTGCCGCTACGCGCTAGTTGAATGGATAGATCATGGTGGACTGCTTCTAACATCGCCTCTAGAGGCAGTGTTTGACTACTAGATAAGTCCTTACACATCATCAAAAAAGCGTGAGCTTCTCCCACTTGCTAGTATGCATGTTGCACGCTCCAGTAATTTTTTATTTTTTTTGCATTTATTAAAAGATCAAATTGACCCTCACCCAACTTGACAATAATAAAAAAAAACCAAGAGTAAAAGACAATAAAGCCTCTGGACAACAATTATATGATTTTTTCCTTGAAGGTTATTTTAGATATTTTATTGAGTTAATGATATTTCCAATACAATTTTTGTATAAGATAGATAATTAATATCAATATTAAAAAACTTTAAAAAATTATACATTTCGTGGTCTAATAATCAATATAATCCATACAAGTAAACAATAATACCCACACACTAAATATGGTGAACAAAATTAACTACATATCACAAATTTGATTTGCCTTTCTGTCAAAATGTCACCACTCATCAATGCTTTTAATGTTAACCATATAGAGCAGTGAACTAATATCATAAACGACATAACACAAAAATGATTTCTTGCTGTGGGATTGGAGGTAGAAAGGGCCATGCTGAATTAACCATTTCGCAGTAGACAGGCTTTGCATAACTTTGGGCTTTAGCTTAATGTATTTCACAAGTGAGCTCACAGACAGGCTAAAAAGCTTGAGACTTGATAATATAGTGAGTGGCCCAGTCGAGATTCTGCAAATCCCATAGCAGGCAGGCAAGAGCATGAAATCTGTTCCATTTGGCCCAGTCCAGACCCTGCAAATCCCATAGCAGGCAGTCATTTCTATACATACCTCTTTAGTTACTGATAGATTTTAACTATGATGGTGTCTCGGATCATCTTCTGTGTATCAAAAAAAGGTCCCTTTAATAAGATTTAAGCAACAAATCTACATAGAATTGGTGTTTACACGAGAAACTTCATACCACTTGCATATTCATACCACTTGCATATTTCGGGTTATATATCCTGAAAGGAATCAAGGAAAGTTGAGCCTTTACTGCTACTTCGGGGTCGACGTTGGAGTGCAAAGAGAACGAAAGGGAACCGTGCTCTAACGAAAATCATGTTGCAACTTGCAATAACAATTCACATCCACTGCATGTGTTCGTCAAGAGAACTCCACAGAATTCAATGGAAAGCCATTCAAGGTGTATTGTTTACTTTCCTCAAACATGATTGCCTACCCATCACATCGTTTTGCAGGTTTATAATTACTTAATGGAATAAAAGTTGTATAATCAATGGTATACCATTCGGAAATGAAGTGCACAACTTGTGTTTTTCAGTGAAAAACATCGTTGAAAAACTAAAGCTACACCGCGGGTGCAGCATCATAACCAAACCAAAAGGTCACTGAATTCTAATTCAAAAGAGTTGAGTTGTCCAATTCAATGATTTGGAGTGTTCACGACAACCAGATGCCTAGTCTCTCAAAGTTTCTTCATCAAGTACAACATTATACCAGAAATCAGACCATTCTAGATTATAATAATGATAATGTTTACCGCCACTTCTTATAATAGGAACTTTGTCTCCCAAAAGAAAAACATTTTCTTAGTTATCTTCTCCCTTTGTTAACCCTAGATTTAGTGCGAGAAGAAAAGGGATGGACATAATAATTTGACAAGCCATTTAGCAGACTAAAGCTTTACTTAAGGTATGTTTGGCATTGCGTTTGTAACTGTGTTTCATCAATTTTTAATTTTTTTTGCTAAAATTGAGTGCGGTTTGTACTTTTTAAATCGTTTTGATGTGCTGATGTCAAAAATGATTTTTAAAAAATGAAAAAACATCATTGGCATGTATTTCAACACGAAAAGCTATTTAAAAAGCAATCACAATCACACTGCCAAACACGCTCTACACCTCAAGCTTTTATGTTTTCTTGGCATAATTAAGTTCAGCACAAGGGACCGCTTGTCACATTGTCCTATAAAACTTGGCTAATCTATGTATATTTCTGTTCTAATTAAAAAAGATTAAGGAATTTTAGCAGTTAAACAATCTATATAATCAAATGTTTGGGGATTCATGAAGTGACTTGGTCACATGGGCGTGCTGCATTGAAAAGAAGGATAGTGGAGAAGGCAACGGGAAAAGAATATGTGATGCAACATCATGATTTTGAGCAAAGGTTCCAATAAACAATGCACTCTTGCATTGCACTGTTCATGTTACCTTTTTTTTTTCCCCTTCTTCTTTTGTTCTTTAGGGTTTTCAGAAATATCTTAAAAGAATGTTAGACTAATCTTGGCTTGGGGTAAGTTTTATGTTATGGATCAAGTGATTTGACATGGATTAATTTGAATCAATTTAATTTTTTTATATATAAAAAAATAAAAATAATATTATTTTAGAAAACAATCAACAAATTTTGACTGGATTTTTTTGGGCTGATCCAATCACAAACTAACTTGAGTTTTTGCCTTGTTATACTGAGTTAATTTTCTTTTTCTATTTTTTTTAGGTTGAAACTTGACTTCATACAAACTTCTAATCACCTAGATCACATATCAACGTATTGGTTCAGGCTAGATTTTAAAACAGTGATTTTAAAATGTTAAAAAATCCAAAAACTAATAGCTTCACTGTGAGGTTTTAAAAAAAATAGCATGCATTATATTACCAAACATTACTTAATACAAAATTCACTCTCGTATGTTTTCTTGATAAATAACACAAAAACCATTTCCTTTTTATTTTTGAAACTTTTAGTTATAGTTGTAAAACTTAACTTGATAAGTTAACTCGGTAACCCATTAACTTATAGTGTAGCTTTGACTGAGTTTTATTTTGAATTATTTTTTAAAAATTATCATTTTATTTCATCTTTAAAAAAAATCTGAAATAACATTATTTTAATAAAAATAAAAAAACATATTCTTGAATCCAGAAATTCATCTAATCAACTTGTTACCTAGACTTTGAACCGAATCAAACTAGGAAAAAGTGTCTTAAACTCAAAGCATGATCATTGACAGGCTTCTGTACTAGTTTAAGTACAATAACCTTATCTAGAGGTATGTCCTGTACGAGTATAACAAACATGCCACATGTTTTCAACCCATCACTTTGGGCTAGATTTTAAGACGTATCCTTTTCAGTTTCCAAATCGAGCATGTTAATTTCTAAAGTTGCAACGCACCCTTCTTCTTCTTCTTTTTTTTGCCCTTTTGGAGTGGATCATGCCTAAATCTAGAGGACACCTACCTCTTTTTTGGTGTAATTTTAAGGACACAAGCAAAGAGATTGCCCTACAATATTGAAGTGATTCTTGATATAGACCGGTCTCCAACAACATGTGTTTAGCTGTGAAGTTTACGACGTATTAAAGAAATTGAATCACATCACCACCTAGAGAAAAAGAGGTTTAAAGGATTGCAACTCTCTATTTTTCTTGTTCTCGTAAAATATTGGGCAATATTAAGAATATTCTCACTTGCCCCTGTGAATTTGGGCAGGTTGCATTTAGTTAATATTCTATTAAAAAAAATACATTTAAAAAATGTGGTTGAAAAAACAAAACAAAATTGTTTTTATGATAACATTGAAGTACATTTGTGTTCTTTTAAAATAGAAATAACATAAAAAAAATCTCATTTCTCCTATCCTAACCGTACGTCTTCATTTTTTTTTTAATCTCAAGATGATAACCAATTAATTTTTTATATACCGTAGAAAAGCTTAAAAACAACAAAAAAAAAAAAAAGAGATTTTTTAGGCTACTTCTTTAGACAAAGATTAGGATAAAAATGGATGTTGGACCATCGTATGACAGCCTACATTGTTCATGTTTGGTGTTAGGGCAAACTACATTGCTTAGGTAGAGTATTTTTCACTTTATTTTTGAAAGTTGATTCGGGAATATAAATTAATGGTTTAATTTAGAGGATGCTTGAAAATATAGTAGCAGTAACTTTTCAAAATGATTTTTGCCTAAAAATACATTAAATAATATTTTTTTTATTTTTAAAACATTATTTTTAACATCAACACTTTAAAACTATCTAAAAACATAAAAAAAATTAAGCAAAAAAAATTTAAATTTTTTAAAAAATATGATTTTAACCGCGTTTCCAAATACTGTTTTATTCTAATTATTTTTATGAACTTGAGCAACTATTGCAAATTTAGTGATATTCAAGCATTGCTTGTGTTTGTGCATTAGGAATGAATCACAATTACATTTTTAATGATATAATTTTACGAGTATTTTTTGAAGAGGATGACCGAACATGTATATTTTTTAAATAATTCTTGGCAGGCAGTTCAAAAAAATATATATGAGGAGGAGAGGTCCAAGCTTAGATTTTTCTTATCAAATGCATTATATTTTTTTTTTTATTGGAAGACATGACAAACTTTGGACTATAAGGTGACGGGGGTAGCTCTCCCATGTTACACGACAATTAAGAAAATTAAAGTTATCGGTCCAACTTAGAGTTGAAAAATTAACTCGAATTAATTAAAAAAATTAAAATAATATCTTTTTAATTAAAAAACATAACAAATTTTGATTTGGTCAAGTTTAAATTGATTTAATCACTAAATCGACTTGGATTTTTTTTATTAAAACAAATAGATTAATTTTTATAAATTGAGTAATTAAACACCTTAAATATTCATAACCATGCCCTATTCCTACCTATTTAAATTTCATGAGACTCAAATTTTCTTCTTTGATTTTTTATTTAAATTTCTACAGATTTTTACTATTTACACAGGAGAAAAAGAAGAATCAATTGAACTTTTTTATTTGATTTTATTTTATTAAAGAAATATGTTTAGGGTCCAATGGAGCCCACTGTATCAAGGGTTCAGATTGGGCCGGCATCCGTATTGCGTTAACTAGTGAATGCCGGCATGGATTACTGGGCCCCAACTTCTAGACCACGCTTTGGGGCCCACTATTATTTTAATTGCCCTTAATTTTCCATTAGCAAAAA
>Ga0325411_1007875_pt1 | contig 11597 bp, 11 predicted proteins | sample PopdelMetagenome_13_FD_206181 | JGI IMG/M metagenome (GOLD analysis project Ga0325411, IMG submission 206181) | Populus deltoides microbial communities from Bellville, Georgia, United States - Xylem-PdIQD-R4 | ecosystem: Host-associated > Plants > Phyllosphere > Stem > Wood/Secondary xylem...
TTTATCATCATCTAATAGACTAACACCATATATTATATAATAATATGATTACGTCTTGGAGCATTAACAAAGCGATTCCACACATCTGGTGTCAAGTTAAAGTGCAAGCTTTTCTGTCTGCTCAAAGCATACGCATGCTTGATATTTTTATTGTGTGGATTGCTACAGCAAGATTGCATTTTCCACATTCCCTTTTATGCAAAAATTGCCTCGGTTATTAATATGAATGTTCGGGTTAATTTACGTATATATCGATTAATTTTATGGGTCTTAAAGTTAATGATCATGTAAGCCTTCAATGACCTTAAAATTTATAGGATTCGAACTTGTGACCTTTAGAGAGTAAATCTAGAGCTTAACCACATGAACTACACCTCTTAGAATTACTCGAACATAGTTATTTAACTTGATTTGTAGGAAGCTTCAAGTTATGTGATAGATAAATTAATTAAAAAAATAAAAATAATATTATTTAAATCTTTAACCGTGACAATCATATCATAAGTTAATTTAATGTATTTATTTATTATTAAAAACTTGTTCAGTATTGTGGTAGTGATTATTTTTTAGAGTGTTTTTTTTGAAAATATATTAAAATAATATATTTTTTATTTTTTAAAATTTATTTTTGATATTAATATATTAAAATGATCAGAAAACATTAAAAAAATTAGTTTAAAGAAAAAATAAAATAAATTTTTTTAAAAAAATAAAAAAAACAAATTATATATTTTTTGAATAATTTTTATACAAATGATGGGCTACAAACCAAGTCATGCACGGTTAAATTAACCATGGGCTTAGTTGTCCTGTGCGTTCAACCCTTCACAGACCCGTCTATATAGTGGACGAGGAGCTTGCAAGCTGTACACGACACGCCATTAAAGCCTGCAAAAGAGAGAAATCAAAAGAAGAGAAAGACGAAAGGGAGACACTCTCTGCCTTTCTCTGTCATTTCCCTTCCACTTTTGTCTTCCTGATCAACACAAATTCAGCCTCATAGTATTATTAGCAACGATAATACACTCTCTGATCATTTCTCTCACTGACATTTACACCAGGCAAGAACCTTTCTTTTTCTCTCTCTTAAGTTTTTTTTTTTTCCATTCATTACTGTATTGTTTTATGATTTTTTTTCTAGTTTTTTCATTTTTGGGTTTTTTTTTTCAAAGTGAATTAGTGAAGGTTTTTGCAACTTTACAGGCTTTGTTTCTTGTGCCATTTTTAGAAAAACCTAGCCTTTTCTTCTTTGTTTCTCGAGAAAAAAATGATGTCTTGTTCTTTTTTATTAATTTCTTCAGGAAAGAAAGAAAAGAACATAAAGAAAACTACTGTTGGTAGTAAAAAAATGTTAATATTATTCTTTTTTGTTTTATTTTTTTCTCGGGAACCAAACAGACCCTTTTTTGTTTATTTTTTTTTGTTGCTGTCGTGCTTAATGAACAAGGTTGTACTAGTTGAATTTGACTTTTCTTTTGTATTTTTTTAAGAACCCAACTCATGATCTCATTCTTTTAGACATTTCTTGTTCTTTTTTTAATATTTTCTTAATAAATTATTTCTGTGCAGATAGTAATATTTAATTTTTCCTTTTCTTCTCAAGTTGTATCGCTTTGCATGCTGTGATATTGTTCAAAATGGAAATGAACTATTGCTTCTCGGATATTCAGAGAAATTAGCATTTGTTTCCGAATCAGAATCTTAATTATAGATTCTTGTATTTTATTTGGTACTAAATCAATCACTAATTTGGAAATTATTGATTATTATGACTCTTGTCCTGTGATCATTGTGGTGTTTATTCATTAATGATATTCATCGTCTTAAAAATTTTATTTGGAGAATCCTTTTCAATCTTTACTCTGTGAAAATAATGTGGCTTTCCTTTCTGAGGATGGGTTTTGATTATTATATAAATTGATCTCCTTTTTACTTGCTTGGTACTGCATACAGTTTCATACAGTTCTTTTGGTAATCTTTACTCATCATGTTTTGAATGATTGAATTTGCAGGTGTCTATGTGTTAAGTTTTGATTTTGCCATCATTGATAAACCACTATTATTAGTGTTGTTTTTGGTTTTTTTCTTTTCCTTTGTGTTTTGTATTTACTGATTTTTCAGAATTCTGTGTGGTGTCTAGAGGCTGGAGCAGGAGAAGAAAAGGATAATCTATGGAGGGGGGCACAGGAAGAGGTTTGGAATGCCAGAAGACTATGGATGGGAAGGCGAATAATGGGAATGGTTCAGAGAAGGCTATTCCTTCTTGTTGCCTGAAGGCTAGGGCTTCTGCCCCTGAGCTTGACGCAAAATGCCATTCTACTGTTGTTTCTGGGTGGTTCTCGGAATCTCATTCTTGCTCTGGTATCTTTTATTTATTTTTTCTCCTTTTCCAGTTCCAGTTTTTTTGTTTTCTTGTTATTTATTTGGGGATATTTTGGTTTAAATTGGTTGCTATTGATGACCCTCTTTTTTTGCTTTTTTTGTAGGCAAAACTAGCAAAAAGGTTTACTTCAACAACCCCATGTGGCCTGGTATGTATCACTCCTCTTATGCATGTCCATTGAATGCAATAATTTCTTCACTTGTTGATCTTTTCCATGCTTATTTGGGTTGTGTTTTACCGATGACAGTAAATCACCTGCAACTTCATATTTTTGTATTGAATTCTGAAATTTGTTATGTGAATAGAAATCTCCCAATATCATTTTGTGACCCTTTTTATTGCTGAAATTAATTTTAAAACATTGCACAACATAGAACCTTTGGGAAAAAAAAATATATTAGGAACGGAGAATGCCAGAGGTCCAACCTGCCGCATTTAGCTCCCACAACGGAGTTCTTTTTATGCTAACTTATTTTTTCTTTCTCTCCTGCAGAAAATGTTGCCTTATATGGACTATTTATCATCTATAAACTTTTTTGTCCTTTTCATTATTTTCTTGCGATGAATAGAAATGGCTACTCTGTCTCTTTTTGAGTTGCTCACTGTATCCATGGTTTGTGTTTTTGGGTATCCATCTGCAGGAGAAGCACATACACTGGAAGTGAAAGAGATTTTATACAAGGGAAAGTCAGAGTATCAAGAGGTCTTGGTTTTTGAGGTTCGGCCATCTCAACTCCATACACTTCACTGATTTTATGAAATCTCCTTGTGTTCTGTTGTTTTCCTCCCTCCCTCCTTTAGCGTGCGCTAATATGTCTACCTAGATTTGCTGCATTGGTTTTTATATGATTTGGCTGATACAGAGTTGTTTGTTCGCAGTCAACATCATATGGGAAAGTGCTTGTTCTTGATGGTATTGTTCAATTGACTGAGAAAGATGAATGTGCATACCAGGAGATGATTGCCCATCTTCCCCTTTGTTCGATTCCATCTCCCAAAACTGTATGAAACAGTGCTATTTTTTTTCTGCTTTTCAATGATTTAGATGTGCTGAAGCTACTCTATCACCCTCTTGTATGTTAATTACTGTCCGGAGTAGTTATTTTTGCAACATATATGTTTTTTTTATGCCAAGTGCCTGTTTGTTTGAACTTTAGGAGGATATTTTGAAATGAAAGATGAAACAATTACTTCTCTTTTTTCTCACAGTTATACTTGTCAACAAAATTTTACAACTTCCATTCCAAAGAAAGAAATAAAGTTGCCTTTCTTTCTGAAATCATAAAATAAAATAGCAAAAGCATGAGAAAATGAGAGTAGAATGAAACTCGAGTTTAAGATAAGCTGGAGTCTTCAATCTGAAATTCATGAGATGGCATGCAATTGCCTTTCCTCTAACCTGATATGAATCCTGATAAGATGCCATTGTAGTTGTTTCGAAATAGTAATTTACCTTGCTTCAGTTCTTGTATTTCCTGTTTATAACCTCATGGAAATGTTTTAGGTCTTCCTGTCATCATACCTTGTTTCTCTGCCATCTATCTTTCTTTTGGTAACCTTACAGCCAAAATTTGACTGGTTGCGTGGAAACAGCATCTAGTCGTTTCAAATTTTGTTTCTGGATGTCTTTTGAACTTTGTGTAATTAATTTCATTTTCATGTTTGGTTCACTCTCATTTCACGCAATTAATAATGCAGGTTTTGGTTGTTGGTGGTGGTGATGGTGGTGTTCTTAGGGAAATTTCTCGCCATAGTTCTGTGGAACATATTGATATTTGTGAAATAGATCAGATGGTTATAGATGTAAGTGCTGATTTGGTGAAACCCTTCTTGCATCACAAGTACCATTCTGCTCCGTCTAACTCCTTCAAAATACTGTAGGTGTCTAAGAAGTTTTTTCCACAATTGGCTGTTGGATTTGAGGATCCTCGGGTCCGACTTCATGTGGGTGATGGTATGCTCAAACAATATTTCCATGTTCCTTTTTCTACACTTTGTCCCAGTTATATAAAGACTTCATTATTTGTGCGTGAGTTTTCCTTGGGTTAATTGAAGTGAATTGAACTGATATTAGCTGATCTTGCTTCTGAAAACTTTACAGCTGTAGATTTTCTCCGGTCAACTCCTGAAGGGAAGTATGATGCTATTATTGTTGATTCCTCAGACCCTGTAGGTATGCTCTAGAATATGAATAATTGTTCTTTTTCTTTAGAGTTTATAACACCAGAAGGGAAACCAGGATGTGTGGCCTGTGACTGATTGAGGTAGAATTATGTTTCAGAACTACGGAACTGTGCAGATGAATGGATTTTGTGTGACTTCTGGTTCAATATGCTTGAAAACTTTCGCTAGAAACTATCGTTTGGGTTTTAGATATAACTGTTTGGTTCTCAGTTCCCTAATCTGCTTCTATAGTTGAGAACTGAACTATTTGAAAACTTGGTTTCTGTGATCTTCAGAGAACTTCTGTTGTTTTATGGCTTAATGCATTTAGGAATGTTGCTCACGGGATTCCTCTTCTTGATTAAGGTCCTGCTCAAGAGCTAGTAGAGAAGCCATTTTTCGAGACAATAGCTAGAGCATTAAGGCCTGGTGGTGTCCTCTGTAACATGGCAGAAAGTATGTGGCTTCATACACATCTTATTGAGGATATGATCTCTATTTGCCGTGAAACATTTAAGGGTTCTGTTCATTATGCCTGGGCAAGTGTTCCAACATATCCAAGGTAATGATGAGCTCTATTTATTGTCATACTTGCTTTTGCATTCTTCATCTCAAAAATATTTTTCTGACAATTGTGGGACCGATGGATGCTTTAATCATGGCCATTTGAAGTATACAGCTCTGCAACCACACCCTTTACTGTGATTAAGATGAAAACACAATGCTGAGTAATCTCACTTTGTGTTCATGAATTTGAGATTTTGGTTTTTGTTAATGTTAGTAAATGGTCTCCCTGATTTTTGTCATCACAGTTTTGCCATTGTTCAATAATTTATGAGGGAAATTCAAATGGGGTTTGGTGAAATAGGTTGCAGAGTATGAAATGATTCTTACCTGCTGTCTGTTGTTATCTGGCATGCAGTGGCGTGATCGGGTTTGTCCTATGCTCAACAGAGGGCCCGCCTGTTGAGTTCTTGAATCCTGTCAATCCTATTGAGAAGTTAGAAGGTGCTACCAAGCATAAAAGAGAACTCAAGTACTATAACTCTGAGGTAGTAGCTCCTTCTTTAAGTTTGATACTAAGTTAATGCCATCTCCTTGTTTCTTTATATCTCTAATGTTTATTTCAAAAACCCCAAATTTTGTATTTTGCTTTGTTTGCATCGTGGAAACGAGATTCTGTCATTGATATCCTTATTGAACCAATGGTAACTGCATGTCATGGAGTTGAATATTGTTTAATAGAGCTGAATATTGTTTGTGACATTTTCTTGACAGGTTCACTCAGCTGCCTTTGCGTTGCCAACATTTTTGAAGAAGGAGGTGAGCTTGCTCCAAGATCAAGGGAGGTGAGCCTTCTCAGCGATCCCCAGCAAAAGCTCTGCTTCCACGTTTTGTAGTTATTGAGTGGCGTTGGCCATTGGATTTTTACGATAAGGTGGATTTCTCGTGAATGGGCAATAGATATCAAGTGATTAAAACTAGTACAAATGTAGATGTGACATGTGAGAGCACTTGCTCAGCCTTTAATAGTTTAGTGAGAATTTTATTCTAGCATATATCATCATGGTTTCTACCTATCTTTAATAATTCCCTGATGCTGTGTTTTGTGGGATAATGGTTGTCGACTGTTATCTGATTTTGTTGTGGACTGATGCCTTAAATGTAAGCAAATCAGCTATTATTAATTCATAATTCTAGCAGTGAGAGACTTGATGTTGAGGTTTTGGCTTGAGTAGCAGCTGCCCTCTTACAACATTGTCTCATCTCAACTGGTTGGAAGATAGCTTAATAATACCACAAAAACAAGTGGATCTCAAAAGCCATTGGGAGGAAGAAGATGTGGCTGCTGCCGGTGGTCTAAGCTAAATCCTACTTGCATTACACTCTGTTTTTTCTCATCTCTCTTCTGTATATATTCATAGTCGTTTCATGAAAGATTTGATTTTCACGAATAATCAAGTCCGTATTCTGTGGAAAGCTATTTCATTATGAAAAGTGTTTTCACGCTTTTTTCGAACATGAAACAACGAGAGGATTAGGAACTCGCGAAATTGATTACTGGGATCCATTCTCGGGAAAGATGAGGAAGGCTGGAATGGTATTGAAAGTGAAGGAGAATGTAATTGGTATCCGTTGTGCAATGAAATTACCATATCAAAGATATAAAATTAATTTTAATAATATTAAGGCAAAACCTAGTCTAATATCTATCATGGAAGGAAATTAATCTATTACTATATCAAAGATGCAAGGTTAATTTTAATAATAGATAGGATAAAATATAAATGAATATTAAGTTAATAATAAAACTAAACTCTTATATTATGTTTTAAAAATATTTTTTAAAATTAGATTTTTATATTATTTTGATGTGCTGATATAAAAAATAATTTTAAAAAATAAAAAAATATATTATTTAATATATTTATAAATAAAAAACATGTTAAAAAAATAATTATTACCCATCCTCAAATAAACTTTAAATCTAATCATCGAACAAAATTAAAAACGTTAAAAGCTCTTCTTCTTTTTTTTTATTATAAAAAAAAATTGCAATATAATTTAGCCTTATTACATGATTAGATTAGGAAACAACAAAAAGTCAAAATTAAATTGGCAACTAAAGAAGTGGGCCCTACGAATCCCCATTTAGATTCTGCCACGTAATGTAGCTGGATCGAATCTAGCACACGCCCACCACACTCCTTTTTATCTGCAGAAAGTTCAGAGCTTCCTCTCAAACCAAAAACTCTGCCGCTCCTCCTCTTCTCTTCTGCTCTCTATTAATCCTCACCAATCTGTTATAAAGAAAGGTACCCTTTTCTACAAAGCTCCTTACTTTTCTATAAATTTCATTCTTTTTTTTTTTTTGCTTATTGATTGCTGATATTGGAAAAAGGCATAGAAAGATGTCAGGTGTTAGTTCACTTTCAGCTAGTCTAGTCACAAATCCAACTTCAAGACTTCCTCATCATGTATGTAAATCTCTTAACTCCCTTTTGTTCTTTTTAGTGAATTTCATCTTTTAGTAAATTTTTTAGTGTTTTTTTTTTTTTTGTGGAAATTTGATTCTCTAATTGTTTATTAGTATTGCAAAAATTTATGAGCGATGCGCCTGTGCAATCTTGACTATTTGGGACCCACATAGAATATGTTCATGGGTTCTTGTTATGGCCTACAGGCACCCATGGCTAAGATTGCACCTATTGGAGTTTTATTAGTGTTTATGGAATTTTGAATGGATGGATTATTCGAATTTCTTTTTTGTTTTTCAGGCCATTCAATGTACTGATTTCCTGGGGTTTGTGCCTAAGGGGAGGCCTATAAATGTGACTTTGAGCTGGAGGTTTCATGTTAGAACACAAGTTGGTGTAATTCAGTTGTTTGGTTTACATAGGACGAAGTTGAAACTGAAAAGTTTTGCCTTTTCTGTTCCTAATGAGAACGATCAAGCTGAATTATGTGATTCGGACACTTGCACTGGCGATGAAATGCTTGTTCCTTTTGAAAATGATGAGAATTTGAAGGGCCCAGTTGAAGAAATTGTTTCTTCTGTTTTGGGTACAGAAGTGGATTTATTGCGGACTGTTGAGCATCTGGGCAATAAAGGGAGTGTTGTTGAAAAGTTAAAGGCTGTTTACTTGCATGTACTGGCATCTGAACAATGGAATGCTTCTCAACTCAAATTGTGTCACAGGTACTTTTTTGTTGTTGTTTACAACGTTGGTTGTGTATTGTTGAGGTCATGTTATGGAAGACAATCAAATTAGCTTATACTGTGTCATGATATTCGACCATTACATAATGTTGTTTATAAGATCACAGGTAATTTTGATGATAATCTTGTAATAGAAATATCCATACGTGTCTGTAGATATGTGTTGACAAGAGAAAGATTGTTCCATGCTCCTTTGTATGCATCATTACTCGAGCTGATATTCTAATAACATTCAGTAATTGAAATCTTTGGCTTCTTTCCTGCTTTAATTATGCTACACGCAACTTTTAATTTTATTGCTTTATGAATTATCTGGGATTGTGCAAAAGCTGTGGTTAAACATACTTGTTGACCTAGGCTCTCTGTCTTATCTTTAGTTTTATTTTTTCTGCTTCCTTCAATTTTCGCCTTCTAATGCTTGGGTCCTTTCAGAAATTACTTGGATAGTGCAACAAACTTAATACATTATCTGGCTTTGAGGTGCCTTGACATTCAGCAACTGAAAGAAGATCTCACTTTGGTTGGTCTCATGAATTTGGAGATTATCAATTTGCATGTTCTTTCAAGTCTTAATGCCAGTATTCGACTTTTGGAGGCCTTGAAATCAAACTCTTTGAACCCCAAAGATAGTATTAGTGCAGGAATTTTCACAGAGAAAAGATTAGACCCACAGAATGATGGAAAATTCACAATACAAACAATGAGGGAGAAGGCGTCCTCCAACAGTGAATTCTTATTGGGCCGTCTACAAGATGGCAGAACTACTCACATCATGGTAACAGTTGGCCAAGAAGCTACCGAGAATGAAACATTTATCACTGATCTCATCAAGGCAGGTACTTCCATTATTCGCATCAATTGTGCTCACGGAAATCCTAGCATCTGGAGTGAGATAATCAAAAGAGTGAAAGAAAGTTCCCAGATGCTGGAAAAACGTTGTCGAATTCTCATGGATTTAGCAGGACCAAAGCTCCGAACAGGGAAGCTGAAGTCTGGTCCATCTGTAGTCAAAATATCTCCCAAGAAAAATGCTTCAGGAAATGTGGTATTCCCTGCTCAAGTTTGGTTGTCTCACAGAGAAGCAGGTCCTCCTCCTACTCATTTTTCTCCAGATGCAGTCCTGTTTGTAGATGACCAACAATTTCTCAGTAAGCTTGAGATAGGTGACACTATAAGATTCAGTGATGCTAGACGGAAGAAAAGGATGCTTCGAATTTCTAAAAAAATTCATGTTTTCTCTGGTACTGGATGTGTGGCTGAGTGTACTAGGACTGCTTATGTTCAGTCCGGAACAGAACTCCACTTGAAGGGAAAGAAAAGGAGGTCACAACTTGGGAAAGTAGTGGATGTCCCAGCTTTAGAGCCGTATATCAGACTGAGAGTTGGTGATTTGCTAGTCATTTCACGATGCAGCTCTTCCGAACTAGACGAATTGCCTGTGTCTATGAGTGGCACTCATAAGATCACTTGCTCTTCTGGCTATCTGTTTGATTCAGTCAAACCTGGTGAACCAATTGCTTTTGATGATGGAAAGATTTGGGGAGTCATAAAAGGAACAGATATATCTGAAATCATTGTGTCTATCACCCATGCTAGTCCAAAAGGCAGTAAACTTGGATCCGACAAATCCATTAACATCCCAGAGAGTAATATTCGGTTTGAAGGCCTGACATCAAAGGATCTTATGGATCTTGAATTTGTTGCTGCCCATGCTGATATTGTAGGTGTTTCTTTTGTTCGAGATATTCATGACATTGTTGTGCTCCGCCAAGAACTGGAGAAGCGCAAACTGCAAAACCTTGGGGTTATTTTGAAAATCGAGACAAAGAGCGGGTTTGAGAATTTGCCTCTTATGCTGTTGGAGGCAATGAAGTCCTCAAATCCTTTAGGGGTCATGATTGCTAGAGGAGATCTTGCCGTGGAGTGTGGATGGGAAATGTTGGCTGATATGCAAGAAGAAATTATTTCTCTTTGCGGTGCTGCCCATATACCAGTTGTTTGGGCAACTCAGGTCTTAGAGTCGCTTGTGAAGTCTGGTGTTCCTACCAGAGCTGAGATCACTGATGCAGCCCATGGAAGGAGGTAACTATCAACATTTCGACTTTAGTTTACAAGGCAGCAGACCCTAACTTAAGTTTATATCAACATTTCGTTTCTTGCAGTCCATCCTGTCCCAAAGCCCTCTTATAATCTATGTAACCACATTAAGCCAGTAAAGTCAATAGTGATTAGATAACCTGTTCATGCTTTAAAATTCTTACCAACAATCTTTTGAGATTTATACACAGTTTTCTTAGAAGATTTTCTGATTCTATTTTTTCTCATCTCCATGGCAGGGTAAGATGTGTCATGTTAAACAAAGGGAAACACATTGTGAAAGCAGTTTCAACTTTGGATAACATCCTCCATTCGAAATCAGCAGAAAGGAAAGTAGTCGTAAAGCCCATTTTACTCTCTAGCCACCATTTGCGATAAAAAGTTGCTCTTTTCTAGTGGATATCTGTCTCTTAACAAAGTGCAGCAGCAGGTTTCTCTTTGATTTTGGAAAGCAGAAGAGGGGTTGGCATATCTAACCCTAATCTTGTAAATATGTTTAGTTAAAATAAAAATTTGGGGATTTGTCACTGTGGTTTGCTACTTTGTTAATTTATTATAGACAATGAGGGTGTTTTTCTTTTCCTCCGTTTTCCATGTGTGAAACAATGAGGTCTGTTAATGGAAAATTGATGAGTTGATCAGAAAGTAGAAATCCACTGCATTTTGAACTCCACAGTAATTGTTTCTAAAAGATCTACATAATGGAGGTCTTCCTCTCCCATTTTATACAAGAAAATGATGCAAGGATCTTGAAGTAATAGCCAAATCAAAAACACTGCAAACCACAATATCACATCTGTTTTTGTTTTCAAGGAAAGTGCCGAAACAAACTTGGAAAATCTTAGTTTTCTGAAGCTCAGTAACCAGATGTCGTGGAAGCTGATATGGGTCATCATAACCATCTTTGACAACCAAGTAAATCTTCAAAAAAATAAATTCAGCTGTCCCACCGATCATCAGAAACTCTTCTTGCTCGTTTTCATTGTCAACTATACAACTGATCTTGTACCTAAAAGGGCAAAATAGAAAAGCAATTTAACATACTTTCATCCTTTGCATAAAATTGAATGCGCAAGAAGGTTCAAGGTGAATAAAAGGCAGGATTAAGAACTGCGAAGGAATTGAAATATTTTAGAGCAAAACAGCTAATCCCATGTGTCAAAATTGAGTCAGATTGTGGTCAGGAAGAGTTGCTCGCAAAAACAAGTCTGGTTTCAGTATCTAGTATGCATA